>ERZ791879.16-NODE-16-length-223350-cov-12.960281_pt1 | contig 223350 bp, 212 predicted proteins | sample MGYA00510162_ERZ791879 | MGnify/ENA primary metagenome ERZ791879 (study PRJEB30046, sample SAMN00792113) | human gut metagenome | study: EMG produced TPA metagenomics assembly of the A metagenome-wide association study of gut microbiota in type 2... | reverse complement strand
TTTTGATTCGTATTCCAGACATATTTTCTTTCGTGTATAATAAAAGAGACAAAGGCGAGCTGTATATGTGGGGAAGCAATGGCTCAGGACAGTTAGGAATAGGAAATCAAAAAGAACAAAACATACCACAGAAAGTTGATTTAGCAAATGTTAAAAAAGTAAGTAAGTATGGTATGACAACATCGGCTCTTACAACAGATGGAAAAATGTATATCTGGGGTGCGAATGGAACATATGGATTAGGTCTGGAAATGAATGAGGAAACAGGGCAGTATTACATACTTCTTAAGCCCAAACAAGTCGAAACAATGAGTTCTTATAAATTATCTGACATTCAGATTGCAAATGACTTATTTAGTGCAGTAACAGACAAGTACGATTTATATACATGGTGTTCAGATAAAGATTATAAATATTATTCTGGAAGAGAAGATAGTTATCCATATTATCAGCCAATTAAAATTAGTAGTGATGTAAAAACATATTCTTTAGGAAGAACTTCTTTTATTTTACAAAATGGTGGGAAATTATTAAGTTTCGGTCAGAATGAGCATGGGGAAGCAGGTACTGGAGCTGGAACGTATGGACATAATTATGGAACTGATAAGGCATATTCAATCACTAAGCCAACGGAGATTTTAACTAATGTAAAAGAGTTTGTAATTTCTACTGACGAAAGTGAATCTTATATACGTGCTGCAATCAAAAATGATGAAAGTCTTTATGCTTGGGGAGATAACTCCTTTGGTGCAATTGGAATTGGTAAAGCACCAAATATTGATTACAGTGAAAATTCGAACGATTATGCAGAGCCTGTGCCAGTAAAAGTTGTAGATAATGTAAAAGCTGTGACACATGATTTTAGAAATCGAATGATGTATTTAAAAAGTGATGGTTCCATTTGGGCAGCGGAATCTGGAAAATATGGTGTTTTGAGTGAACTAGATGAAGAAAATTAAACACAATATAATTTTTACAGAAACCCAATCCTTATCACACTAAAAGGAAAATCTCCATCACTAACAGTAAAAGATGACAATAATTCAGGAACCACTGATCCAGAAGAACCAGATTCTGGAAATATTGATGATGGAGATCATGGACATGATCAGGGAAACAAAGACAACGCAGGAGACAAACAGCAAGATCAGGTTGGTGGACAGATTAAACCATCTACTCCAGCAACAAAGAAACCTTCTACCACAGCAGCAATCACAGTTTCTGGAACAAATATCTTAAAAGTTCAGAATATCAAAGGAAAGAAAGTAAAGATTAGGTGGAAGAAAAACACCAAGGCAGCAGGTTACCAGATTCAATATTCTATGAAGAAGAACTTCAAATCTGGAGTGAAAACAGTTAATATCAAAAAAATAAAACAGTATCTGCAACGATCAAAAAGCTGAAAAAGAAAAAGACTTGCTATGTAAGAATCAGATGTATGAAAAAGTCTGGAAAGAAAACAATTTATTCTAAATGGAGTTCAGTGAAAAAGTTAAAATTAAAAAATAAATAGAGATGAAAAAGAGTAGGAAAATTCAATTGATTTAAGAAGCAACTATTTAAAACCATGAAGATTCCTGCTTTTTTGATGTACAATTATATTTGTGAAAAATATATTAGAAAATTTAGAAATAATTTGCTATAATAAAAATATAGATTTTGCAAGATTATGTTTTTTGAATTTGAGGTTTGAGAAATATGTAATTTTGTATGAATCTAAAACGACAAAATCTGGTTTTAGGAGAATGTTCGAGTTTGAGAAATATGTAATTTTGTATGAATCTAAAACTGTTCCAATACAATACCATCTCTTTTAATCGTTTGAGAAATATGTAATTTTGTATGAATCTAAAACTACAATGATAAATACGGTCAATATCATAGCGTTTGAGAAATATGTAATTTTGTATGAATCTAAAACCAGTAAGAAGATGCAACAGTATTTCAATGTGTTTGAGAAATATGTAATTTTGTATGAATCTAAAACTGTAAAGAGTCATTATGAAACTGGTCATATGTTTGAGAAATATGTAATTTTGTATGAATCTAAAACTGCTGTAAGTTGTGTAAGAATCAATTTCTTGTTTGAGAAATATGTAATTTTGTATGAATCTAAAACAAGAGTAAACAGAGAAAAAAGCAGACGCATGTTTGAGAAGTATGTAATTTTGTATGAATCTAAAACTTGCACACTCAGCTGTTGTGTAAGGGCTGAGTTTGAGAAAATGTAGTTTTGCAGAAGCTGTTGAATAATACTAAAAATAAAATGGATTTAAGGTTAGAAGATCATTGTTTAGAAGCAATGATCTTTTGTTGACTTATAAATATAAATTAATATAAGAAATAGGTATACAAATAAAGTGAAAGAAGATGTATAATATAAATAAAAAAAGACCTGTAACAAACAGATCTTAAAAATCCACACTCTGTGGGGCCATAAAGGCGATTTGAATAAATTTTTATTTGAACTCAAATGTAATTTTGTATATCTAAATCATAAACAAAAAGAGAGGAGTTGTCAAGCATGAAAAAGAAATACGGTAACTATTATCTGGGGTTAGACATAGGAACAAATTCTGTGGGATGGGCAGTGACGGATGAAAAATATAATATTTTAAAGTCTCATGGAAAAGCTATGTGGGGAATCCGTTTGTTTGAAGAAGGAAAAACAGCGGAAGAACGAAGACTGCATCGATCAGCAAGAAGACGACAGGATCGAAAAGTTCAAAGGATTAAATTATTGCAGGAGTTATTTGCAGAAGAAATTGCAAAAGCAGATCCAGGATTTTATTTAAGACTCGAAGAAAGTAAATTTTGGAGTGACGATAAGACGGTAAACCAAAGAAATACATTATTTAATGATAAAAATTATAAGGACAGAGATTTCTATAGAGAATATCCAACAATCTATCATTTGAGAAAAGCATTAATAGAAGGGAAAAAGGAATTTGATGTCAGATTAGTGTATTTAGGAATTCACCATATTTTAAAGAAGAGAGGACATTTCCTGTTTGAAGGGAAAACAACGGATGCAATTGCTGACTTTGAAGAAATATTTGCTGATTTAAAAAGATATTGTAAAGAAGAAAATATTTCTTCCATGGAATGCGAAGATATAGAGATATTAAAAAATGTCTTAAAAGATACATCCACTACAATCACATCAAAAAAATCACAGTTAAATAAACTGTTAGATGCAGAAACAAAACAGGAAAAAGCATTGTTTGCATTGCTGGCAGGAGCAACAGTTAAATTATCAGAATTATACAATGATGATGAATTAAATAGTGAAAATGTAACAAAGATATGTTTTAAAAATGGTGCATATGATGAAAAACAGGAAGAAGTAGAAAGCATATTAGGAGAACGAGCAGAGTTAATTCAAAAAGCAAAGATCATTTATGATTGGGCAATATTAGAAGAGACTCGAAAAGGGGAACGATTCTTATCAATGGCAAAAGTAAAATCATATGAGGAACATAAAAAAGATTTATATTTGCTAAAACAAGCAATTAAAGAATACTGCCCAGAAAAATACAAATTAATCTTATCAGATTCTTCACAAAAAAATAATTATGCAGCATATGTTGGAAATTCAAATGGTGAAAAAATAAAAAGATGTATACAAGAAGATTTATGTAAATTTTTAGAAAAAATATTCAAGGATTATCATTTAGATGAAAGTTATAATAATATGATTTTCAAAATAAAGAATAGAACCTTTTTACCGAAACAGATTACAGGGGATAATTCAGTGATTCCATATCAGTTGAATAAGCAAGAACTACATGTAATTCTTGAAAATGCTTCGAAATATTTGACATTTTTAAATGAAATTGATGATACAGGATTTTCAGTATCAGAAAAAATAGAAAAGATTTTAGAATTCCGTATTCCATACTATGTAGGACCATTAAATGATCAGCATAAAGATAGTGGGAATTGTTGGATTAAGAAGAAGCAAGGGATGGAAAATGAAAAAATCTTGCCTTGGAATTTTGAAAAAATAGTAGATCGATCAGGAAGTGCTGAGCGTTTTATTAGAAAAATGACAAATAAATGTACATATTTGATTGGTGCGGACGTATTACCTAAAAATTCATTGTTATATAGCAGGTTTATGTTGTTAAATGAATTAAATAATATAAAGATTAATAAAGAACCTATAAAAACAGAGATTAAAAATCGTGCAATCGATGATTTGTTTAAGAAACATAAAAAAGTAACAATTAAGAATTTCAAGAAATGGTTGTATACAGAAGTTGGATATTATGAAGATGCAGAAATTACGGGAATTGATGGAGATTTTAAAGCTAGTTTAGCATCATATATAGATTTTCAAAAGATTTTAGGAAAAATGATGGGTGATGAGATGGTCGAGGAATTGATTCTTTGGATTGTTTTATTTGGAGATGACAAAACAATTCTAAAACAAAGAATCATTGAAAAATATTCAGACCAACTGACAGAAAAAGAAATTCAACAAATCTGTAAATTGAAATATAGTGGTTGGGGAAGACTATCAAGAGAATTATTAACAGAAATTTATATACCAGATAAAGAAACTGGAGAAAAAATTAATATCATTTCTATGATGCAAAATTATAGTCTGAATATGATGCAATTACTTAGCAGAAAATATGGATTTATTGATGGAATCCAAGAATATAACCAAAATCAGGTGTCAGAAAAGCAAGAAATTTCGATAGATATGTTGGATGATTTGTATGTATCACCTGCAATTAAGAGAAGTGTGTGGCAAACATTGCAGATTGTCAAAGAAATTGAAAAAGTAATAGGGCATGAACCGAAGCGTATTTTTATAGAAATGGCTCGCGGGGGTGAAATTAATAAAACAAGAAAAAGTTCAAGAAAAAATAAGTTGTTAGAACTTTATGAAAATCATGAAGAAGACAGAGATTGGATTGAAGAAATAGGGAGCAGAGATGAATCAGATTATCGAAGTGATCGAAGATATTTATATTATACGCAAATGGGAAGATGTATGTATTCAGGTGAAAAAATACCATTAAAGGATTTATATAAGAAAAATATATATGATATTGATCATATATATCCTAGATCCAAGGTAAAAGATGATAGTCTGGATAATCGCGTATTAGTAAAGAGGCAATTAAATAAGGATAAAGGCGATGATTATCCAATCTCCCCAGATATACAGAAAGAAAGACACAATCTTTGGAAAACATTATTAATGAAAAATTTCATCTCAAAGAAAAAATATGAACGTCTGACAAGAAAAACGGAGTTTAGTGACGATGAGTTAGCTGATTTTATTTCAAGACAGGTAGTTGAGACAAGGCAGTCAACAAAAGCGGTTGCAAACATTTTAAAGAGGCAATTTGAGGATTCAGAAATTGTTTATGTGAAAGCAGGGAATGTAGCAGATTTTCGCCATGATAAGAAAATGATAAAGGTACGTGAAGTGAATGATTATCATCATGCGAAAGATGCATATTTGAATATTGTGGTAGGTAATGTATATTTCACAAAATTTACCAAGGATCCGAGAAATTTCTTGAATGAGCCATCTGGAAAGAATTATAGCATGAAAAGAATCTATGATTTTGATGTAATAAGAAATGGTGAGGTTGCTTGGAAAAGAGGAAAAACAGGAACGATTGCAACAGTACGAAAAGTGATGCAGAAAAATAATATTCTATTTACACGGTATGCAACAGAAAATAAGGGAGGATTTTTTGACCAGATGCCAGTGAAAGCGGGAAAAGGTCAAATGCCGCTTAAAACAACAGATGAACGTTTGAAAAATATAGAGCGTTATGGAGGATATAACAAAATTTCAGGAGCATATTTTTCATTGATAGAACATGAAGATAAAAAAGGAAAGAGAATTCGAACGATTGAATATGTTCCAGTATATATGGCGGAACAATTTCGTTGTGATAAAGGTGTACAAAAAGAATATTGTACTAAAAATCTAGGATTGAAAAACCCAAAAATTTTAATTCCCAAAATTAAAATTAATACATTATTTGAAGTTGATGGATTTAGAATGCATCTAACAGGAAGAACTGGGGCACAGTTGATTTTTCAAGGTGCTATGCAGTTGGTCTTAGGAGAGGAATTAGAAACATATTTAAAGAAGGTATGTAAAATACACAAACAAAATCCTGGATTCAAAATAAGTGAATGGGATGGAATTACAAAAGAACAAAATCTATTGTTATACGATACTTTATTATCAAAATTAGAAAATACCAAATACAAAGTTCGTTTATCAGCACAGATTGATAATTTGAAACAGGCGAGAGAAAAATTTATAAAATTATCTTTAGAAAAACAAAGCGAAGTGTTATATCAAGAATTATTTTTATTTGCTTGTAATGTAGTGACAGCAGATCTTTCTCTGATCGGTGGATCAAAATATTCAGGAAAGACATTGATTTCTAATAAAATGACTAATTATACGGAAGCTAAAATAATTCATCAATCAATCACAGGTCTTTTTGAAAATGAGGTGGATTTGTTAAAATTATGAGTTGGAGAATTGTGGTAATTTCACAGAGAGCAAAACTGGATTTGAAAATGAATTATCTGGTTGTGCGAAAACAAGATGAAACAGTAAAAATATTCTTAGGAGAAATTGGGCAAATAATCATTGAATCAACAGCAGTATCATTGACAGCAAGTTTATTATGTGAATTAGTAAAACGAAAGATTAAGGTAATATTCTGCGATGAAAAAAGGAATCCATGTTCTGAATTATTGCCGTATTATGGAAGTCATGATACAAGTGAGAAAATAAGAACACAGATGGAGTGGGGAGAATACGGAAAAGGATCTGTGTGGACAAAAATTATAAGAGAAAAAATTAAAAATCAGAGAGATTTATTGCGGCAGTTTCAGAAAAAAGAAAGTGAATTACTAGATAATTACTTGGAAGAACTTACATACAGGGATAAGACAAATAGAGAAGGACATGCGGCAAAAGTATATTTTAATGCATTGTTTGGAACAAAATTTACTCGCTCAGCGGAAATACCAGTGAATGCAGCACTTAATTATGGATATGCTATATTTTTATCATCTGTGAATCGAGAAATTGTGTCAAATGGTTATATTACGCAAATCGGTATTTTTCATGATAATATGTTCAATGATTTTAATTTAGGATCAGATCTTGTAGAGCCTCTTAGAATGATTGTTGATGAATATGTATACACGCATCAGCCAGAAGAATTCGGACATAACGAGAAAATGGCACTTCTTGACCTTCTAAATCAAGAAGTATGGATTGATGGAAGGCGACAGGTTTTAAATAATGCAATAAAAATATATTGTAAAAGTGTGTTTGAAGCATTAAAACAAGAAGATGCACAGATTATAAGGTTTATTGGAAATGAGTTATAGATTTATGAGAATTATAGTTATGTTTGACCTTCCAGTGGTTACATCTGTTGAAAGACAGGAATATACAAAATTTCGTAAATTTCTGTTGAAAAGCGGATTTATTATGATGCAGGAATCAGTTTACACAAAAATTGCATTAAATACGTCAGTAGCAGATGGAATTATGCAACAAGTTCGCAATCATAAACCACCGGAAGGACTAGTTCAGATGCTAACAATTACTGAAAAACAATTTCAAAAAATGGAATTAGTAGTAGGAGAAGAGCACAAAGATGTGATAGATAATGATGAAAGGCTAATAATTTTATGAAAATAATACATCCAATATTTCAAGAACCTATAGTTTTGGAAGATGACAAAGTTTGTGTGATTCAGATTGAGAATAAGAAATGTTATCGAGAACTATTATGTGAAATATTGTATCAGTCAAAACGTCTGCGAGAAGGAAATTTACTTATAACAGAAGAAGGAAAAGAGTTTGATCTTGGAAAAGATATTCATGTGATAACGGATGTACTTTCTGTAGATTCTAATCAGAGAAAAATACTTGGTAAGCTATACCAGAGAATGGAATCAACAGCATTGGAAAGTGATTTTTATCTGGAAACACAGCAGATTCTGTCTCAGATTCAACGATTTATGACAATTTTAACCGATGATGAGATGATCGCATTGGATTTTAAAGATGAAATCAGTTTACAGGATTTATTTAAAATTGCTGATTTAAAGATTGAATGTGAGAATATTAAGTTATTAGAAAAGTTATTGGATTATTTAGAAGTTGTCCAGGAATTTTTGAAACCAAAATGTATCATAATTATGGGGTTAAAACAGTTCTTTGAGAAAGATGAATTGGAGGAGATTTATAAGTTTGTGATATATCAAGGAATTAGATTAGTGTTAATTGAAAATGCGATAGATAAGGAGAGTTATGATTTTGAAAAAAAGTTAATTGTTGATACGGATTTGTGCGAGATATAGGAAATACAGATTATTATAGAGCAAAGTAATGGAGAATAAATCCTTCAACAGGTAAGTTAATTTATTTTGTAAAAAATGAAAAGCAGGAATAATTGATTAGTTTAGCTACTGGAGAGTAATCAATTATTCCTGTGGACATATTAATTATTTTTTCTATCCACATCATGCGAAGCAGATTCCCTCAATACAACTTTCCCTGCTGCCTGACGCCGTCTCGTATCAGACATTGCCGCATAATGTTTTCGAGTCGTATTAACATCAGAGTGTCCAAGAACCTCCGCCACAAGATAAATATCATCGGTCTCCTGATAAAGAGCAGTACCATAAGTGCTACGCAGTTTATGAGGCGTGATCTTCTTTAGCGGAGTGACTTCCTTCGCATATTTTTTCACAAGATTCTGGACCGCCTGCACACCAATTCTTCGTCTTTGCATAGAATAAAATAAAGCATCTTCATGTCCTTCCTTTGGAATGATGAGTTTTCTGCTGCCTTCCATATACTGCTCCAAAGCATCAGCAACTTCATTTCCAAAGTAGACGGTCATTTCTTTTCGTCCTTTTCGGATCAGATGAAGACCGTTATTGCGGAAATCAACATCATCAACGTTTAAGCCCACTAATTCAGATACACGGATTCCAGTTCCAAGAAGAAGTGTAATGATCGCAAGATCACGTTCCTTGGTCTTTTCATAATAAGCAAGTTTCTGTCCAGTTAAATGGTCACCACCGTGTTCTACAAAATCAAGCAAAGAAGCAACTTCATCGGCTTCTAAACGGATAATTTCCTTCTCACGGATCTTTGGCATATCGACAAGCAATGTTGGATTTTTCTCGATCAGCTGTCGTTTATAAAAATATCCGTAAAAAGAACGAAGTGCAGACATCTTACGAAAAACACCTTGTTCAGTATTCTGCATATGCTTATGTTGTTCTTCCGAAATATAGACTTTCAAATATTCCATATATTCTTCCAGATCAACGGATTCAATCTTATCAAGATCACTCACTTTAAAATCCAGCACAGAGTAATTACGGTAAGCAGGATTTTCATCGATCAGAAAATGAAAGAACACTCTCAGATCATAAGCATAAGCAATTCGAGTTCTTACTTGTGTGGTAGAATCAATTGCACGGAAAAATTCTTTCGCAAAAGGCGGGAGTGTTTTAATAAGTTCACGTAATTTGATCGTCTGTCTTGCAGTCAGATCGTCATAATATGGTAATGATTTCATAAAATTCACCTGTTTCTTATTTATTTAGCATACCATTTACGGCTATTCAGTAGTAGTAAATGAAAATAATACATGACTTATTCTATCAATTTTTCACAAAGCTTGCAAACTTTCCCCTTCTATGTATAATAATAGTTAGCTAAGACTAACTAGAACAAAAATAAAAAGAAAGGAACTTTCGTGTATGATGCAATTTTTTAAATCATCAACAAAAGAAACGATGAACTTCCTAAGATATGTCGGACCAGGTTTACTAGTCACTGTAGGTTTTATAGATCCAGGAAACTGGGCAAGTAATATCGCAGCAGGTTCCGGTTATGGATATACGTTATTATGGATGGTTACATTATCAACGATCATGCTCATTATCTTACAACATAATGCAGCACATCTAGGAATCGTCACAGGAAAATGTTTATCAGAAGCAACAAGTCTGTATATTAATAAAGGGCTTAAGAACATCATTTTATTAACGGCAGTTGCAGCATCGATCGCAACCGCAATGGCAGAACTTTTAGGTGGTGCAATGGCATTAGAAATGTTGTTCCATATTCCAGTAAAGATTGGTACATTTATCATTTTAGGGATCGTGCTGATCTGTCAGTTTACGAATGCTTATAGCAGAATAGAGAAACTTATCATTTTGTTTGTATCACTGATCGGATTTTCTTTTCTGTTTGAAATCTGTATTGCAGATATTGAATGGAAACAGGCACTGATCGGATGGGTAAAGCCAGAAGTCCCAAAAGGTTCACTTCCAGTTGTCATGAGTGTTCTAGGAGCAGTCGTGATGCCGCATAACCTGTTTTTACATTCAGAGATCATTCAGAGCAGAGAATGGAATCTAAAAGATGAAAATGTGATAGAACAGCAGTTAAAATACGAGTTTAAAGATACCTTATTTTCCATGATCATAGGATGGGCAATTAACAGTGCAATGATCTTAATGGCAGCAGCTATCTTGTATCAAGGAAATGGCCATTCTATAGATGATATTCATTTAGCAGGTTCTATGTTAACACCACTTCTTGGAAATGCAGCATCGATTATTTTTGCACTTGCATTATTGCTTGCTGGAATTTCATCAAGTATTACAGCAGGAATGGCCGGCGGAACGATTTTTTCTGGAATTTTTGATCATCCTTATGATATTCATCATAAAGATACGAAATTAGGAGTTCTTATTACGATGATTCCGGCAACATTGATTATTTTACTGATAAAATCTCCATTCGATGGATTGATCTATTCCCAGATGTTTTTGGCAGTTCAACTTCCTATTACGATCTTTACTCAGATCTATCTGACATCCTCAAAGAAAGTCATGGGGAAATATGCGAATTCGAAACGATTAAAGATCACACTTTTTATGATTGCACTAATCGTAACATTTCTTAACATATGTCTGTTTGTGACTGGATTTTAAATATAAAAAATGAGATAATAAAGATAAAAAAAAGGAGCATCTTATGGAAATTAAATATCTATCAATTAAGAATTTTAAATCAATCCGGCATATGGAAATATCAGATATCCAGAATGCTCTGATTCTTGTTGGAAAGAATAATACAGGAAAATCATCCATCCTTCATGCCTTGCGTGCAGTCGAAGGATCTTATGAAATCTCATTGGATGATTTTAACGAGACAATGCAAAATATAGAGATTGGATTTATATTATCCATTACAGAAGAAGATCTTCATATTTTCCATAAAAATGGTATGGTAAGCCAGTATAAAAAATATGATCTTTGGAAAAAGGATTTTGAGAGCAAGCTTCCATCTTACAAAAATGAAGAGATCACCTTTACGTTCATTGCTAATAAAGAAGGCAAACAGCGGTTTTACGATGGGAAGAAGAAACATAATAAGTATATCCGGGAGATTTTCCCAACCATTTATTTCATTGGAACGAACCGTAATTTAAAACAGATACAGGATGATCTTTTTATGTTACAGGAAGACAGTTTGCTTAAGATCATGCGTACAAACTGCTGTATGTTTGATCCTGTGAAACCATGTACTCATTGTTTTCAGTGTATCGGTCTGATCAATCAGAAGAATCCAAAAGAGCTGAATGCATTTGAGGCTGCAAAGTTATTTGAATATAAATTGTACGAGATGAACATTGATCAGTTTGAGAAACGTATTAATGAGAGTTTCCATAAGAACGGTGGATTTGAGGATATCATTTTCTCTATGAATTACGATGTTGACCAAATGCTTCAAGTTAATGCAGAAGCTTATAACAAAGAACGTGATATTTCAATTTCTGTGGAACGATTGGGGCGTGGAATGAAAAGTATTTATATGCTTTCTCTTCTGGAAGCTTATGTAATGGATGAGAATAGTCTTTCATCGATCATTCTGGTAGAGGAACCAGAGATGTTTTTGCATCCACAACTGCAAAAGACAGCCAGTGAGATCCTTTATCGTCTGGCACAGAAGAATCAGGTGATCTTTACAACACATTCTCCACATTTATTAGCCAATTTTAGCAGTAGACAATTATGTCAGATCATATTGGATGAAGATTCATATTCTGTTGCAAAGAAGAAAACGAACATTAGTTCGGTATTAGACGATCTTGGATATAATGCTTCCGATCTTATGAATGTTGATTTTGTTTTTATCGTAGAAGGAAAACAAGATAAATACCGTTTGCCATTGTTGTTAAATCATTACTATTCTGAGATTTATGATGAAGATGGCAGATTAAATCGTGTAGCGATCCTGACAACAAACAGCTGTACCAATATCAAGACGTATGCCAACTTAAAATATATAAATCAGCTTTATATGAAGGATCGTTTTTTAATGATCCGTGATAGTGATGGTAAGGATCGAGATATGCTTGGAAGACAGCTTTGTAAATATTATGATGAGAGAAATCTTGTTGATGTTGATCATTTACCAAAAGTGACAAGGAAAAATGTATTGATCTTAAAATATTATTCCTTTGAAAATTATTTTTTAAATCCAGAGATCATGGCAAAACTTGGAGTTGTAGAATCTGAAGATGCTTTTTATGAGATTTTATATGATAAATGGAGAGAATATCTGCATAGGATCAAAAGTGGAGTTCATTTGATGCAAATGATTGGACGTGATTTTACATCAGCGCAAGATATGAAAGAACATATGGAAGAGATCAAAACCTATATGCGGGGTCATAATTTGTTTGACATTTTTTATGGAAGATATAAGAAAGAAGAGAAAAATTTATTAAAAAAATATATTGAGATCGCACCAAGAGATGAATTTAGAGATATTCTTGATGCGGCGGATTCATTTATCTATTTTCAGAGTAAGACAAAACAAAAAAATATTCAGAATGAAACAAAATAAAGAAAGTGCGAGATTAATAATATGACAAAGAAACATACAATATTAACAGCGATTAATTCGAAATACATTCACTCGAACCTTGCAGTTTACTGCCTTCGTGCCTATGCAAAGCCATATATCGATGAAGTCGAGATTGCAGAATATACGATCAATCAGCAGGTGGATGATATCCTGATGAGTCTGTATCAGAAACATCCGGATATCCTTTGTTTTTCCTGTTATATCTGGAATATTGAATATATAGAACGTGTGATCAGGGAAATCCATAAACTACTGCCGGATGTTCCAATCTGGCTTGGAGGACCGGAAGTTTCCTATGATGCGAGAGAAGTCTTAAGACGCCTTCCACAGGTAACTGGTGTGATGAAAGGGGAAGGAGAAGTTACATTCCTTGAAGTGCTTGATCATTATCATGGAAAGAGAGATGATCTTGGCAAGATTCCGGGACTTACTTACAGAAATGAAGATGAGATCGTAGAGACACCATGGCGTCCGGTGATGGACTTAAGTAAAGTTCCATTTGTGTATGAACATATTGAAGATTTTGAACATAAGATCATTTACTATGAATCAAGCAGGGGCTGTCCATTTTCATGTAGTTATTGTTTATCTTCGATTGATAAATGCCTGCGCTTCCGAGATCTTTCTCTTGTCAAAAAGGAATTACAGTTTTTCTTAGATCATAAAGTGCCACAGGTCAAATTTGTCGATCGTACCTTTAACTGTCGACACGATCATGCAATGGAGATCTGGCGTTATATAAAGGAACATGATAACGGCATTACCAATTTTCATTTTGAAGTGGCAGCAGATGTCTTAAAGGATGATGAAATTGAATTGATCTCTGATATGCGTCCGGGACTGATTCAGTTAGAGATTGGCGTTCAGTCAACGAACATCGATACGATCACTGAGATTCACAGAAAAATGGATTTTAAAAAAGTTGCAGATATCGTAACAAGGATTAATGCTGGACATAATATACATCAACATCTGGATCTGATCGCAGGATTGCCTTATGAAGATCTTGAAAGTTTTAAACAGTCATTTCAGGATGTCTATGAAGTACGTCCAGAACAATTACAGTTAGGCTTTTTAAAAGTATTAAAAGGTTCTTATATGGAAAAACAAAAAGAGAACTATGGGCTTGTTTATAAAGATACACCGCCTTATGAAGTTCTTTATACAAAATGGCTGCCTTATGAAGATGTACTGGTTTTAAAGAAAGTGGAAGAAATGGTGGAAGTTTATTATAATAGCAGCCAGTTTTCGAACACCTTACGATTGTTGGAAAAAGAATTTGATACGGCATTTGCTTTATATGATACACTTGCCAGATTTTATGAGGAGAAAGGTTATGACAAGGTCAGCCACAGCCGGATTGCCCGATTTGAAATCTTATATGAATTTATACAAACCATTACAGAGGAAGAAAATCTTGTATTATATAAAGAGTTGTTAACGTATGACTTATATCTTCGTGAAAATGTAAAGAAACGTCCGGATTTTGCAGGAGATTATACATTACAAAAGGACGAGCTTCGTTATATCAACGAAGAGATATTATTAAAAGATGAACGACTTGCATATTTTGGACAAAAGAATATGCGGAAATTTTCTCATATGGAACAATTCGATCATGCGGTAAATGAAGATTTTAAAGAAACAAAAACCATCCTATTGTTTGATTATCAGAATCGAGATCCATTGACAAATCAGGCGACAGTTTATCCGATTACAATGAATTCGATAAAAATATAGTAAGTAAGAAAGAGGGTCAGAAAATAAGATGATCGCAATATATTTAGCACCACTTTATCTGCTGTTAAATGTCTATTTATTATTTCGAATACTGAAATGGTTAGAGACTTATCATGTTTATTTTAAAAAGAAATGGATCAAAGCAGTTTTGGTCATGATCTATGTATTTTTTGCATTCAGTATTCTGATCGCATTTTTAATTCCACAAGGAAGGATGCGGCGAGTTATGAAACTGATCAGTAATTACTGGCTGGGTGTTTTAATGTATTTGGCGCTTACGATCCTTATTGCGGATCTGATCCGCCTGATCTTGATCTATTTTGTAAAAGCAGATCAGAAAAAGTTTCGGACACCAAAAGTTTTCAGGATTGTTGGAAGCATTTGTATGATCTTGATCTTATTGATCAGTTTTTACGGAGTGTGTAATGCAAGGAATATCAGGACAACAAGTTACCATGTAACGATACATAAAAAAGTAGGAAATCATAAAAAGCTAAAGATCATTTTACTTGCAGATCTTCATCTTGGATACAATATTGGATGTTCTCAGATGAAACAGATGGTAATGAAAGTAAATCAGCAAAGTTCAGATCTGATCGTGGTTGCAGGAGACATTTTTGATAATGAATATGATGCATTAGATGATCCAGATCAGTTGGTTAAGATATTTCGACAGTTAAAGAGTCAATACGGTGTTTATGCAGTTTATGGAAATCATGATATTGATGAAAAGATTCTTGCAGGATTTACATTTGGCAGCGGTCGGGAGAAAAAGGTCAGCGATCCAAGAATGGATGAATTTGTAAAAAGGGCAGGAATGAAGTTATTAAGAGATGAATCTGTCTGTATTGATCAAAGCTTCTATCTCTATGGAAGACCAGATGCTGAGAAAGTAGGACGTGGGATCAGCAGACGTAAGACTCCAAAAGAACTGGTAAATGGAATGGATCTTAAAAAGCCTGTGATCGTACTGGATCATGAGCCAAGGCAGTTGGAAGAGTTAAATCAGGCAGGAGTAGACATTGATCTTTGCGGGCATACGCATGATGGACAGCTGTTCCCTGGGAATATTACAATTCATTTGTTTTGGAAGAATCCGTATGGATATCGTAAGGTTGGAAATGCGCATCAGATTGTAACTTCAGGTGTCGGTTTATTTGGCCCGAATATGAGGGTCGGAACGAAAGCGGAGATTGTGGTTGTGAATGTGGATTTTAGATGATCTGACAAAGATGTCAGTTATACTATAATAAACATAATGGAGGAAGACATTTTTATGAAATATCACGATGGAAAAGACAGATGCAGTTGGGCTAATCCAAAGAATCCGATATATATTGATTATCACGATAAAGAATGGGGAGTGCCTGTCTATGATGACCATAAATTGTTTGAAATGCTGATCTTGGAATCGTTTCAGGCAGGATTATCGTGGGAGTGTGTGTTAAATAAACGAGAAGCGTTCAGAGAAGCGTTTGATGATTTTGATGTATATAAAGTGAGTGCATATGATGAGGAGAAACAAGCGCAATTAAAAGAAAATAAAGGAATTATAAGAAACCAAAGAAAAATATCTGCTGCCGTATCAAATGCGACTATTTTTATGAAAATCCAGGAAGAATACGGAACCTTTTCTGAATATTTATGGAAGTTTACAGATCATAAGATCATTCATGAGACGGGAAAAACATCTTCAGAATTATCCGACCAGATTTCAAAGGATTTAAAGAAACGTGGAATGAAATTTGTCGGGACAACGATCATTTATTCCTATCTGCAGGCAGTTGGTGTGATCGAGTCCCATGAGGAAGGTTGTTTCCTGCATCATAAAGAATAAAAATTTTACAAGTACGTAACACTGCGTACTTGAATTTTTATACAAAAAGGAGTAAGGTAGAAATTACCAGATAAAATTGAGTATTAGAAAGATGATCATGTCATAACAATGTTCAAACAAAGGGAGGAAGCAATCATGAGACGTAAGATTATGACAGCATTTGTATGCGCGATTATGACAATCTCTGTAATACCGGTTTATGCAGATGATACACAGACCGATCAGGCAGTGACAACAGAAGTTTCTACCGAAACAGCAGCAACGGTGCAAGAAACAAAAAGAACGCAAAGTAAAGAACAACGTAAGAAAAAGACAACAAGCAAGAAACATACTAAGACAAAGAATATAAAATCAAAGAAAAAGGAAGAAAACAAAGTCATTCCAATGCCAACACAAGTGATCAGTAAGAGTTCTTCGGATACGATCGAAGGAAGGATCAAGGATAAACAGGTGAAAGTGAAACAGCTGAAAAAACAAAAAGCAAAGATTCAGGAAGAGATTCGCCTGGAACAGCAAAAAGCACGATCTATAAATAAATTTTATAAAAAGTATACAGCAAATTCCAAGGCTGAGATTGCTTTATATGGGCAGGAGATCACTCCTTCTATGAAGATTTCTAAAAAAGATGAGCAGTTAAGAGAAGATTTATATGAGCTTGCAGATTTATTTGGAGATGAGAATCTGAGAACGATCGCAAGCAAATATGTTTTTGGAATCAATCATCCGGACTTTGAGACTTTGCTTGATAAGAATGAAACAATTCAGCTTGATCAGTATTTAAAGAACGAACAGATACTTCCGATCAAACCAATGGAAGAAAAGGTTCAGACGATCAAGAAGCAGATCAAGAAGTTCAAAGGAGAAATCAAAAAAGAGGAACAGACAAGATATTTTAATCCAAATGATGTCAATGCTCTAAGTCATATCACAGTTTCAGACGCCAAACATATCTTGGAAGGAACTGCTTTGTATGATGATGCGAAAGCTTATGTCAAGGCGGAAGAAAAATATCATGTGAATGCAGTCTTTTTGATGGGGATCGCTGCACATGAAAGTGCATGGGGCATGAGCCGCCGTGCGAGGGAAGATAATAATCTGACTGGATATGGTGTGACATCGGATCATGCAAAAGGAATTAACAAATCAACGAAAGAAGCAGGACTTTTAGCAACTGCAGAAACTTTACATGAAAAATACCTGACACCAGGTGGAAGTTACTATGTTGGAACTTCTGCGGCAGCAGTGAACAAACATTACTGTGTTGGTGGAGAATGGGCGGCAGCAGTTGTAAAGAATGCTTATTTATTAATGAATCGTTTATAATTTTCTATTTTTGTATTGATTTTATAGAATCACAATGCTATAATTTACAAGAAATCAAAAAGAAGAAAACGTTGATGAGAAGAGTACTTTGTGGAAAGCTTCCAGAGAGGGATACATTTGCTGAAAGTATCCTAAGCAGACAAACAAAGGAAGACCACCTCGGAGTGGCTGTAAACCAGCCCGGCTGACACCGTTAATCGTCGATTAAGTGATCTGTTTCTGGAGTTTATGATCAAAGGATATGAAACAGATAACCAGGGTGGAACCGCGATAACTCGTCCCATGGATTTTTATTAGTCCATGGGATTTTTTATTTCTGTTATAGATTTATTATAGAAGAAATCTATAGAGAATTGTGACAGGATAAATAAAACGTTATATATCAAGAAAGGATGAATAAGAAGATGAAGATTACATTAAAAGATGGATCTGTAAAAGAGTATGAAAACAATATGTCTGTCATTGATATTGCAAAAGATATCAGTGAAGGACTAGCAAGAGTTGCCTGTGCGGGTGAGGTTGATGGAGAAGTTGTTGACCTTAGAACTGTCATTGACAAAGACTGCGAATTAAATATCTTAACATTTGATTCTGATGAAGGAAAACACGCATTCCGTCATACAGCATCCCATATTTTAGCTCAGGCAGTAAAACGTTTATATCCAGAAACAAAACTTGCGATCGGACCTTCTATCGACAATGGTTTCTACTATGATATGGAGAAAGATACTCCATTTACACAGGAAGACCTTGAGAAGATTGAAAAAGAAATGAAGAAGATCGTCAAAGAAAATCTTGAAATCACAAGCTTTACAAAACCTAGAGATGAAGCGATTGCATTTATGAAAGAAAGAAACGAACCTTACAAAGTAGAATTGATTGAAGATCTTCCAGAAGATTCTGTGATCAGCTTCTATCAGCAGGGTGAATTTGTTGATCTTTGTGCAGGACCTCACTTAATGACTACAAAACCAGTGAAAGCATTCAAACTTACAAGTATTGCAGGTGCTTACTGGCGTGGAGATGAGCATAATCAGATGCTTACAAGAATCTATGGTACTGCATTTACAAAGAAAGCAGAATTAGATGCATACCTTACAATGATGGAAGAGGCTAGAAAGCGTGACCATCGTAAACTTGGAAAAGAACTTGGTCTTTTTATGATGAGAGAAGAAGGACCTGGATTCCCATTCTTCCTTCCAAAAGGTATGGTTCTTAAAAACACATTATTAGACTACTGGCGTGAAATTCATCAGAAAGCAGGATACGTTGAAATCTCAACACCTATCATGTTAAGTCGTCATTTATGGGAAACATCAGGACATTGGGATCATTACAAAGAAAATATGTATACAACAGTTATTGATGATCAGGATTTTGCAATCAAACCTATGAACTGCCCAGGTGGAGTTCTTGTTTATGATTCTGAACCACGTTCATATAGAGATCTTCCATTAAGAATGGGAGAATTAGGTTTAGTACATCGTCATGAAAAATCTGGTCAGTTACATGGATTAATGCGTGTTCGTTGTTTTACACAGGATGATGCACATATCTTTATGACACCAGATCAGATCAAAGATGAGATCAAAGGTGTTGCAGGATTGATCGATCAGGTATACAACTTATTTGGATTTAAGTATCATGTAGAACTTTCTACTCGTCCAGATGACAGCATGGGAAGTGACGAAGATTGGGAACTTGCAACAGATTCTCTTCGTGCAGCTTTAGATGATCTTGGACTTGATTATGTGGTAAATGAAGGAGATGGAGCATTCTACGGACCTAAGATTGATTTCCACTTAGAGGATTCTATCGGAAGAACATGGCAGTGTGGAACGATCCAGCTTGACTTCCAGCTCCCATTACGTTTTGATCTTCACTACACAGGAGCAGATGGAGAGAAACATCGTCCAATCATGATCCACCGTGTTGCATTTGGATCTATCGAGCGTTTTATCGGTATTTTGATTGAGCATTTTGCAGGTGCTTTCCCTACATGGTTAGCTCCAGTACAGGTTGAAGTGATTCCTATCTCTGATAAGCATTTAGACTATGCTAATAAAGTACTTGATACATTAAAGGCAGCAGGAATCCGTGCAGACATCGATACAAGAGCTGAGAAAATGGGATACAAGATCCGTGAAGCGCAGCTTCAGAAGATTCCATATATGTTAGTTGTTGGTGGAAAAGAAGAAGAAAACGAAGCTGTATCAGTAAGAAGCCGATTCAAAGGTGATGAAGGACAGATGAAGTTAGATGACTTCTTAGCTGCAATCAAAGAAGAGATTGCTAATAGAGAAAACCGTAAGGTTGAAAAAGAAGATTAATTGTCAAATGAAAAGGAGGCACCACATTTGTGGAATGCCTCCTTCCTTTATATCATATCCGTTCTAATAATTCATCAGGTTTCATAGCAGGTACTTTACTTTCGATAAAATCCTTGATATTACGAGTTACAATAAAATCTACTTTCATTCGCTGTGCGCATACCATTTGAATTGCATCTTCATAATCAGAAGTTTTCATATTCGCCGCTTTTCTTATATCAGAAGACTTTAGATCAGCAATATGAAAAATCATAAACAGCTGTTCAATAATTTGCTGAGTTTTTTCTGGTGTTAATTCTTTTCTCAAAATATAAACAATATTTGGAATAGACAATGCTGAAATATATCCATCAATTTTTTCTACTTCACATAACTTCCAGATTTTTGAAGAGCTTTCTACAAAATCAGTTCTGTCACATAATACATCAAGGATTACATTTGTATCAATCAATATTTTCATATTTTTCTGCAATCCTTTCTGCGCGGATATCCTTTTCGTTATAATCTTTTTTTAGAATTCCAGTTAAAGAATCAGTCAAGAAAGAAATACCTGTGTCTTTTGAAATTAATCTGGCGACTTCTTTTCCTTTCTTTAAAATAATAATTTCATTACCTTCTTGGACAGCTTTTAAATATTTACCAAAGTTATTTTGAATATCAGTTGCTGTTGTTGTAATCATAGTATCACCTCCTATTTTAATAGTTAGTACCTAAAATTATTATATGTTATTTTAGGGATTTTATCAATGATATTAGAAAAATTGATTCATTTTATAAGTTATATAAAACAAGATTGTCTATATAACTGCAACATTTTCTCAAATAAACCCCTTGAAATATACCCCAACAGGGTATATAATACAAAACGTAAAGGAGGAAATCATATGGAAGAAAAAAAAGAATGTTGTTGTCACCACAAGACAAAAGAACGTTCAGACAAAGAATATAAAGATCTTATTAATCGTCTAAGCCGTATTGAAGGACAAGTTCGCGGAATAAAAAAGATGGTAGAGAATGATATTTATTGTACCGAAATTGGTATACATTAATAATATATGTGCTACAAACCGCTTAAATACGTGATTTGAGTTATAACAAAAATAAAAAATACACCTTTTTTACACCATTTTAGAAAAAGGAGCTTAATACTATAAAATTTTATAATGAGTCATAAGAAGAGTAGATAAAAAATTTATCTGTTCTTTTTTTTTCTAATATATTTGAAAACCTTGACATAAATATATTTAGTGTGTAATACATTTTATAATAAAAATCTGAAATTTTACACCAAATTTGAAAAAGGGAAAAATTGTAATCTAAATAAGGAATTTTTAATCATTTATAGGAGCTTTAATACTATAATTTTCATAAGGCATAACAAAGAAGAGCAGATGAATAAATCTACTCTTTTTTGTTATGCTTTATATCTGTTTAAATATTTCAGAACAAAGCAATTATAGCGGCTATGGTTCTAAAAGTTTCAAAGTAAAAACTTGAAAGTCAGGACATAAATTTGTTTAATTGATCATTTTCAATACTAACTTTGTTTGCTTTGTAAGTGAATAGTTACCCTAATTGGTAAAATACCTAGAAACAGACCTGTCTCCTGTAAGATTAATTACATATTCATTTTAGGATTTTTTATGTTTTGTAAATATAAAATATATTAAAATATATAATTTTTACTGTAAATAAAATGGGATAAAATGGAAATTAAGGTGCAAAAATATGGAACGCACTAACATATATTGATTAAAAAAGCAAAAAAAAACAGTATAAATACGAAAAAAACATGGGTGTATTACACAAAATAGCTTGAAATATCTGAACATAAGTGTATAATGAAATTACAACGAACGTTCGTACTAATCTATACAACTGAAAGGAGGGTGCAAGGTAATATTGCACAGAAGAACATGCAGGATATGTTACAATTAAAAATTTTAGGTCATGATGAAAACTTGTCAAAAATTGCAAGAAAAAAATATGTGAGAACAGCAAATTTGAAGATGCCTTCTGGAAAAGTAGAGATTGGATTAGATGAATCAAAAAGCTGTCTTTATGGAGTGGTATTGGATCAAACAACGAAACGAATAGGCATTCAACATTTAGGTGATATAAAAACACTTTTAGACGAGGAGAATAAGTAAAACAAGAAAGGAGAGCTTCATGATTGTTAGGAAGATTGGAAATGTGACAGTCTATGACGATTTCAAATTCAGTGATTCAATGAACCGGGTTGAAAATCTAAGAATTGATCTAAAACAGACATTTATCAATCAGTTGATATTTGCTGCAATGTATATTGGAATCAGTTTTTTTATTATGATATTCACGGTTGGATATGTACATGAAATTACATATGTGATTATTGTTCTGATCGCCTTTGGAATTATTTTAAGAGATTGGATGAAGTTAAAGAGTAAATCAAGGGTAATTCGGGGTGAGTATCAGAAAAGACGAATGGTCCATTTCTTTCGGACAAGTGAAGTTAAGGATATCACAGTATATCGTGATAAAAGTAAATTATATGTCAGAATGTCGAATGGAATAAAAGAAATGACTTGCGAGGCAGAACTTTGTAATGAAGAAAAAGAGAACTTTGATGATATGGTTCAACAGGGTGTAAGTGTTATCTTTCGAAATCAAAACAACAAGATTAGCCTGATGTCATTCATGGAGAAGAAAGGAGTGAGAATGAAGTGCTGACACCAAGAACGAAAGATATAACGATCGAACATATGAATAAAGCGTATCAATATATTGATGAAGTTATTAAAGAACGTGGATATGCTCCATCAGTAATGGACATTACAAAGTATCTTGGATATGCTTCCAAATCTTCAACACATCGGATTTTAAAGATGATGGAAGATGAAGGAATGATTATACTTCCAAAAAGAAATGAAGGGAAAATTGTCATTGCGAAAAAAGATGTCAGGATTACAAAGAACGGCTTAGAACCGAACGACAAGAAAGTATAAAGAGGTAATTAATAATTTAAGTTTTAAGACCGCGTGACTAGACTGATTCCAAAGGAACAGAGTCTTGTGGAAACTATTGGAATCCATTTTAGAATTTTGTAGATAAGGATGATTCCCAAGGATTAAGTTTTATTATTGTTCTACGCAATGTATTTTAGAACTGTGTAAATAAGACTGATTCCAAAGGAAAAATTCTTTTCCTCATGTTTCTTCTCCTATTTTAGAACTGTGTAAATAAGAATGATTCCAAAGGGTCAAAATGGCTACATAGAGAGTAAAAATAAGAATTATATTTATCGAATTGGCTTGTGTAAACAAGAGCTGCTAGGTGCAGTTAATAAGAAATATGAGGAGGAATTATAGAAAATGATAAGAAATAAGATTGTGAAAGATGATATTATCGTCAGAAAATCTATTTTACATATATTAAACAGTGGAAGTGGACAGATTGGATTAGCAACAAATCTGATTGATATGGGACCAGATCTATTTGATATGATCAGAGATAATGTATTTAAAGTCTTGGATAATGATGAAAGAATCAGCTGCAAGCTGGATAAAAATACATCGGTTGCAAAGGCTATTGAAAATCTCAAAGAAACAAATGATCAGAGCTTTATCGATACGACAAGAAATCTGGCTGAGCAGTTGTTTGATATCATGTGTGACAGTGTTCAGATTCCGTCAGCAGATTTGCTTTGTGCTAGTTTTCAGGTAGATGGCAATATTTATCTGGCATTGCTAAAAATGAATTATCACTCAACATTTGTTCATTATCAGAATAAAGATGATGTGACTGATATTGTAAAACAAAATGTTATCCAGTCTGGAAAGTTGACAGAAGCAGTGATTTTTGATCTTTCAAGTAAGAAAGATGTTTATCTGGTTCAGAAAAAATATGAAATGTTAAATGGAGAAAAATGCAATTACTTATCCGAACGATTTTTAATGTGCATGGCAGGTCTTCCACCAAAGAAAAAATTTCAGATTTTAAATAGAACAGTAATGGATCTTATCAATCAGAGCAGACAGGATGGATTAAAGGCACAATTTCATACGAAAAAGGCATTGTATGATTGCTTTGTAGAAGATGGAATGTTTGATATCAATAAGATTGGTGATGAATTATTCAAAGACAACGGAGAAAATCTTTCTATCTATGATCAGAAGATGGAAAGATATGATATGCAGTATGATAAGTTCGCTGTTATCAAAGAAAGTACCGTTAGTAAGTTGAATTATCTGGAAATGGAAACAGATACAGGAATCATCATTAAAATTCCAATGGAAACATTTAATGAAGCTAATATCGAAATTAGAGAGAGCCAGATGGAGGGAACTACCTCACTTGCGATCAACAATATTGAGTCATACAAGTTAAAGTAAAGCAAATTAGAGAAAGGGGATGTTTTTATGTTAATTTACTTAGCTGACAATAGATCGACGGTTATCAATTTACAATGTGTAGGAGATATGCATATCGAAAAATCAAGATATGGATGGGAAATAAAATGTGAAATGTCCTCTGTATCTGGTTTTGGAACAACGACATGCAGTCTCGGATGTTTTGCTTGTAAAGAAAACGCTGTATCAAAAATTTTAGAGATATTAAAGTGTTATGGTGAAGGACAAAAAGTTTATTATTTATAAAAGAGAATAGTAACCGTACAACAGAGATATGTCTAAAGACAAAATAAAATTTCTGAAAAAGAAAGGCGTTTTGTAGCTGTGTAATAGGAACATGTCTAAATGGTCAAATTATTTTGCACAGTGCGTAAAAATAAGAATGAAATAATCGAATAGACTCGTTAAAACGAGAACTGCCGTGTGGCAGGAAATATTTTCAAATAGCAGAGAAGGGAGAGTGCTTTATGTATATTAAAGAATTATATGTAAATCATCCAAATTCTTATGCGGTTGTGCATATGAGTTATGGTGAAATTACTGCTCTTGCAAATGGAATGTACGAATTAGTATCTAATTTAGAGCTGTTGAAAGATTCTTTTGACTCAAAAGCTTATAAAGAAGTTGAGCAGAAAATTTCTTTTGTAAGAGACATGGTAAAAGATGGGATGATCCAACCATATACGATAGAAAGAGCGAGCAAAACTTCGCTGACGAAAGAAGAATTTGAGCGATTCAATCAATATTTGATTATGAATGACTATATGATGGCAATGAGTGATCCGGAATTTTGTAAGATATATAAGAAAATTTCAAATAATAATCGAATTCCGGATGATTTTCGTAACAAGATGCCAGATGAAAAGAAAGAATAGGAAGGGAATGAAAAAATGAAGAAAGAAAATAAACGATTACAATTTGCACAAAAAATCGGAATGACGATTTTATTATTACTTTTAATTCGATTCATGTCACATATTCCAGTGCCAGGTGTGAAACACAGTATGTTCAAGCTTGCTGTTGCAGGGAAAGGAAATGGTTATTTTCAGTTATATGATCGCCTGACAGGTGGAAGTTTTTCAAATATGACAATCTTTGGTGCTGGTATTACGCCTTATATCACAGCAAGTATTGTTGTTCAGTTACTTGGATATACGTCTAAAAGGCTAAATCAAATGTATCATGAAGGAGAGTACGGTCGGAGACATATGCAGAAAATGACATTGTTAATCAGCTGTATTACGTCTGTAATTATTTCTTTTACTGCATCTTATACACTTTATGCACAGGGATATTTAAATGGAAAAATTTATATTCTTTTTGCTGGGTTAACGTTAATGATTGGAACCTTGATTTTAATCGGCATCGGGAAATGGATTGAACTTCGATATTTTAAAAATGGTATTTCTTTAGTTTTATTCATTAATATTATTGCTTCAATGCCGAATGATGTATTAACAATCATCTCTTTAAAAAAATGGGAAACGGCAATCTTAATTGCAGTAATTTTAATTACATTATTTGTTTTATTGATCATGGAGTTAATTCGTAAGGAAATCATTGTGAGAGAAAGTGCCCGAGTAGATCAGAATGAAGAAGTTATTAAACATTTCTTTATTCCAGTTCGACTTAATATGTTAAATGTAATGCCAATCATTTTTATGAGTACAATTCTACAGTTAGTACAGATGTTATCTCTTGTGGGCATTAAAACACAGATTTTTAATACTTCAAAATGGTTTGTTAGTACAAAACCGATTTATATTATTGGAATCATCGTATATTGTGCCGGAATTTTCTTATTTGGAGTTATGTATTCAGATATTGCCTTTAATCCTTTCACAATTGCAATTGATTTGAAGAAAAAAGCAAGCTATATTCCTGGAGTGCGTTTAGGAAATGACACATCAAAATTTTTACATAGTGCAAAGACAGGAATGATGCTTTTAGATTCTATTTTATTGACGTTAATTTCTATTGTACCGATTGCAATTACATCTATTTTAGGATTATCTTCCTTAACAATGTTTGGTACATCATTGGTTATTGTGATTGGTGTATTAGTAGAAACAGCATATCAGATTAAAGCAGAAGTATATGGCGTTCGTCAGGAGGAAAAACAATGGATTTAAAGAAGAAAAAAAATAAAAGTGAAAATATGGCAAAAAATGTTAGGATGACATATCCAAAACCCATCAGTTGTATTGTGTCATATATTGTCTTATTGTTCAGTTTAATGTTGATCATGGCAGTTGTGTATGGAATTGATATTCTAGTTGCAACTTTAGCAAATAAATTTTTATAAATTGGAGGATTAAAAATGGCAGAAGCAAGACAAGTTAAAAATAGGATTGTTCAGGCTGTATTAAGAGAATGTCAAAAGCTTAAAGAAAAAGATGATCTTACAGATGAGCTTGAACATGTTAGAGATATAAAGAATAAAAAAGAACGGTTAATCAAAAGTGTTGCATTAGCAAGCGAAGCATCCAGACGTACAATCAATATTGAACCTTATCCAGTGCAGATTTTAGCTTCGATTAAGATGTACCAGGGACATGTCATTGAAATGAAAACAGGGGAAGGTAAAACATTTGTTTCTCCGATGACGGCCTTTGCAAAAGTATTGGATGGACAGAAGGTACATGTTTTAACGGTAAATGATTATCTTGTAGAACGTGATTACACACTTTTATTACCGGTATATGAAATGCTGGGATTAAGTGTTGGATATATTACGACAGAGACACCAATAGAAGAAAGAAAAAAAGCATACAAATGTGATGTGTGCTACATTACAAATTCTGAGGTTGGTTTTGATTACTTAAAGGATCATTTGGCAATGCATCCAGATTCAGTTGTTTGTAATGGAAAATATGATTTTGCAATTATTGATGAAGCAGATTCAATTTTAATTGATGAGGCAAGGACACCTCTTATTATTTCAGCAGATACAGAACTTATTAGTGGTTTTTGTATCAGTTGTGCCAAATTTGTAAAAACATTAGAACTTTCAAAAGAAACAGAAGAATTAGAAGACACAGTTTATGTCGGAGAGTTCCCTAATGTAGATGGTGATGCTATCCTTAACTTAAAATATGGACAGGTGTATCTGACTGAAAACGGAGTAAAAAAAGCAGAAGATTATTTTAATGTGGATCATTTAGATAAGTTTATATTACACAGCTTAAACAATGCTTTGATTGCCAGATTTATAAAGAAAAAAGGTATTGATTACATCGTCAGAAGAAATGAAATAATTATCGTAGACAATGCTACAGGGAGACTCACAGAAGGACGCACATGGTCCGATGGATTGCATCAGGCAGTACAAGCGAAAGAAGGAGTAGAAATAGATGCAGCATCAGAAACTGCGGCATCTATTACATATCAATGTCTATTCCGTCAATATAAAGATTTTTGCGGCATGACAGGAACGGTCAAAACTGAAAGAAGAGAGTTCAGAAAAATTTACAAAAAGAAGATTTCTGTAATTCCTACAAACCGTCCTGTAATTCGTCAAGACCTGCCAGATAGAATCTTTGCTCGAAAAGAAGAAAAATATCAGGCAATTTTGGAGGAAACAAGAAAAGCTATTGATAAGGGTAGAGCTGTATTAGTTGGTACTGCCAGTGTCTTAACATCAGAAGAATTAAGTGATATTTTTGATGAAAATGACATTGGACATGATTTGTTAAATGCAAAGCTGCACCGAAGAGAAGCAGAAATTATTGCGGAAGCAGGAAGTAGTGGAAACGTAGTTATTGCAACCAATATGGCTGGAAGAGGTACAGACATTAAGATTGATGAAAAAACAAGGGCAGCAGGAGGATTACTTGTCATTGGAGCAGAGCATAATGAAGCCAAGCGTATTGACAATCAGTTAAGAGGACGTTGCGGAAGACAAGGGGATCCTGGAAGCACACAGTTTTTTGTTTCTTTAGAAGATCGCTTAATTAATCCATATTTATCAAAATCTTATTATGAAGAAATGAAAAAAGTAAAAGAAATTGAAAAAAAAGATCCTTTTTCTGGCAACATTATTAGAAGAGTACACAAAAGAATCGGATTACAATACTATTCTAACCGAAAAGACCTGTTTGATTATGACAAAGTAAATCAGGTGCAAATGCGAGTCATTTACAATGAAAGAGAAAAGATTCTAAATGATGATATGGATCGAGAAACTGTAGAGCGTATCGCAAAAGAAATGAACATGAAAAAAGAATTTCATGAAGCAATGAAAAGAAAAAAAGACGAAGGAAAAGATACAGTAACCATTCTGCAGGAACAGAAAAAAGTTTTGTTAAAATCTATTGATAAAGAATGGAGAAAACATCTGCAAGATTTGGAAGCATTAAAGAGAAATGAGTATCTGAAAGCATATGGTAACATGGATCCGGTTACACAGTATCGACTGGATGCTTATCCATTATTTGCAGAAATGGTCGTTAGAGTTAAAAAGGAATTCATGAAAGAAATTTTAAAAGAATAATCAATTTTTATCCCACCCATCGAATTTTTTATGGTGGGTGGGTCTTTTTAAAATAATTCCAAGTAAAAATTAGGATAAAAAGGAAAAATATTAAAAATAATGCATTGTTAATACTGTTAGCCATGCCGTTTTGAAGCTATGTTTAATCAAATGATTTGTTATGTAAAATTAGATAATTCCAATAGTATTTTTAATGTAACATGATGACGATGAGAGCTTTAGAACTATGTTGAATCAGATAATTCCAATAGGTCAAATGATACATAGTGTGTAAAAATAAGAAATTATCGAATTGATTTGCTCAGGCAAAATCTGCTGGTGCAGAAATTAAGTTAATGAATTTTACACCGTACACTTGTTAGTTTATTTGTGTGAGGTTTCAATAAATTATGAATGTAAGATAGAATTATATAACGTTAAAATTGGACAATTTCAAATGTTATTCCCATTATATGTACACACAGCATTCGTTTTGTAACCATGTAAAATTGGGTGATTCCGAATGCTAATCACCTAAAGTTTTTCTTGTTGTATAGTTTTGTAACCATGTAAAATTGGGTGATTCCGAATGGTCAAAAAGATTATATGGTGTGTTGAAATAAGAGTTTATCGAATGTGCCTACTAAAGTAGGAACTGTCAGGGACAGTAAAAATCTGGATCAGCTGATCAAATAACAATCAATTTATTATCATTCTCGTTTTATGTTTTTTATATTTTCTATTGATTAGCTTTTCCAGACGAATATCAAAATAATAGATTAGATAACAAAGAAAAGGAGATTAAGATGGTTTATAAGTTAGTATTAGGCGATTGGTCAAAGGATGGGCATAAACAGTCAGAAGACTTTTTATTTGATTGTAATTACGATGTACACAAAATCAGACAAGCATATAAAGACAGCTGCAAAAAATTAGGGATTACTTTTAATGACGGCAGAAACTATACAGATTTAGGTCTTGATTATAAAGATGGTAGACAGATTTGGACAACATATGAAGAATCATCTATGTGCAGAACAGTATTTGAAATTTTAGATAATGCAGGATGTTTAAAAGATATTGAGTGGCGTCGAGTTGGTTGTGATTATTATATAAATGAAACTCAAGATTGTGCAAAACTTATTATGAATTTTATCGCGTTATCTATGCCAGAGGATTTCACATATAAGTTAACAGAATCGGAAATTGAACCAATCAATGGATATTGGAATGGCGAGCTAAATGCACAATTAGGATATGGCTTATTTTTTGATTAATAGAGAAAGTGGGAACGTCAATGAGAGCAAAAGATCAATTATATCAGTATGTAGAAAAAAGAAAACAAAAAATTATTGATCAATATGACAGAACATTGGAAAGAATCAATTTGTCGAAGGGTTTCGAAAGCCTGATCTCATTGATGGGTGATCGAGAAATGTTGCTTTCCATTTATGGAAAATCTTACGATCATAATATAAAAGAGATTCTTGATATTTTTTCATGCATTGTTGATGAAATGTATCAGGATAATGAATTGTTTCAGAATACAACAAAGGAAATTACACATGGATGTGTCATATATTCCAAAGGGAAATACAGTATTGAATTTCATAGTCCTGTGGATTGGCAGGGAATTACTGTTCGGTATCATGGAATCATAAAACCTTTCATGGCTGATGCAGAAAAAGATTATTTAAAACGACTTTATAAAGTAAAAGAGCTAACCCAAAAGGTTATTGATAAAAAGAATCTAAAGGCTTTTATTGATTTGGCTCATTTATTATATGAAAAACCTTATCACACAAAAAATCCAATTACACATATAAAAAGGTATTTCAAAGTTTATCATTCCATTCATGATGGTTTACTTAGAAAGACAATGATAGCAATAGAGACAGGAGAAGTAAGGAAAAGAAAAATAGAAAAAGATACAGAATTGTTTTATATACAACAAGAAGAAGCAAAACAGTTAAAGGAGAAAGTAGATGCAGCCTTGGAGATATTTAAAAAATTAGGATGGAAGATTACCTATAAGGGAATTTTGATAAACGATACGATCTGCTGGTAAAAGAAAGGCAGCGAAAAGGAGGGCGTTCTATGTTAGATTTATCGAATATTTTTAACAAAGATATAAAAAAAGCAATTTTATCAAAAGAACAACTAGCGGAGATGCTTAAAGTAACACCGGAGGCATTAGAAGCTTTTGAAAGATCGTATCAACTTCATTCCATGAATGATTCTACAATTAGTGATAATCTTTTTAAAGTGAATGCAAAACAGGCAGCAGGTATGAATCCAAAATTAGATTTATCGGAAAAAGATATTGTCCAAGAATTGATTGACCAGATTGTAAAAGAACTTTTAGCACAAGTAGTTATGTATTCAAGAGATTAGAGGGGTATTATGAAAGATTTAATTTTAATTATTGTCAGCATATTATGGTGTATTCCTATTTTAATTTCATTTGTAATTTCCGGTTTACGAAAGAAATTAGAATCGGATCGAAATTTTTATGGAAAGGAGATTTCTCCTAAAGATATTGAATTAGTAAAAGTCAGATATAAACCAATTGATATGAAAGCTTCTGATTTTAGTGAATATAACAAAGATGGAGAGCTTCAATATTTCTACAAAAAAGGAAAGAGTCAAGATGTTGTATATGCTATATCAAAACAGGAATACGATAGATATTTTTTAGAATCAACGGTTGAATCAATTACAGCATATTATCCAGAGTTTATTTTTTCTTATCAGTCAACTAATGGATCAATGAAAGCAACCATCGAATCTTATAAACCTACAATAGAAAGATATTATAATCCGAAAGATATAGAACAATACAAGAAACTAATTGCTAAGAGATGCGAGAAACAGGTGTTTGCTAAAGTGCCTGGAAGTTATTTTGAATACAAAGATTGTAAAGGTCAAACAGTTGTACATAACATTGATATTGATACAAAAACAATGCATGGAACGATCACAGGAGAGAGTAATAAAGAATCTGGAAAATGGGATTACCTTTTCTATGATGAAAGTTGGTATCCACAAACGCAAAGAAAAAAGAATAGGTTTTTATCATTTTGTTCCAGACTCGATATGCGTAGAGCAGACAATATTTTTACATTGTATTTTACAATAGGTCTTATTTTCACTATTCGATTGATTACAGAAATGATCGTTAATCAAAATTCTATGTTAACGATGGACATGAAATTTATTTTACTTTATATGATAGCAGCTTGTCTTTGTTTGATTATTGTAATTTATTTATCAGTGACGATGAAATATATTATTGGAAAAATATTTAGTGGGGATGTATTAATTTCAAGTGTTTCTATGCTATTTACAATATATTTTATTGCAAAAGCATTTATGAGATTCGCATCAATGATTATGAGTTAAATTGCAAGAAGAGTTGAAAGAATCATTGTTAATATAACGGTACAATAAATACATCTATTGTTTCAAAAGTCTGTAAAAAATATTGTTGTAAATGATTGTTAGATGACGATGATCGTTTGATTGGGTTTTAGAAGTCTGTAAAACAGAATCATTGTCGATGATTAGCCATTTGTTGCATATTACGAACATAGTTTTAGAAGTCTGTAAAACAGAATCATTGTCGATGGTCAAATAATAAACAGACTGTGTAAAAATAAGAATTTTATCGATACTGCTCGCAAAAGCGAGAGCTGCCGTGTGGCAGCAGATTAAAATGTGAAAGGAGAAAGTTTGTGATTAAGTATTATATCGTAATTGGAATTATTTATACAATCCCCTATATAGTCACTATTGTAATAAGCGGTTTACGAAAGAAGCTAGAAACAGACAGAAATTTTTATGGAAAAACTATAGATATTCAAAAGATAGAACTTACGAATGTAAGTTATAAAAAGTTTGAAATTGCAAGAAATAATATTAAAAAGTATACAGAAATGGGAGAAATTAAATATGTATATAATCGTAGCTACGATTTTGAAGATGAACGTTTGTTATTATCTGAAAAAGAATATCAAAAATGTTTCCCAGACAAATTTGTAAAGACTACGGTTGCGTATTATATAATTTTTGAGTTTTCGTATGAGACTGATCATGGAAAAATAAAAGCAAAAATTACTCTTACAAAACCGGTAATAGAAAAAACATATAACGATAAAGATGTTGAAGAAATAAAAAAGCTTATTTATGAAGAATGCAGCAATAAAATATTTGCTAATGTAGGTACAGAAAGCAAATATAAAGATTACAAAGGACAAGAAGTCATACATTCATTACCAATAAGAACATCAACACTAGAGGGAGAGATTATAGGTGAAAGTAACAAAAGACCAGGGCAATATGATTGGATGTTTTCAGACAGCAGTTGGTATCCAGAAGAAGCCAAAAAGAGAAATAGGTTCTTATCTTTTTGTACTTATCTCAACCCAAATAAAAGAAATTCAATATTTTTACCCTATTTTACGATTGGAATATTGGGAATAATAATCAATTGGATGTTCAATCTAATTATTAAGTAATTTTAAAATATATGAAAGGAGATAAGAAGATATGCAATTTACAACACCAGATATGAGGGAAATAACCATTTCAGATAAATCAGAAGCATGTGATTTTATAAAGGATTCATGTAAAGAATGTAATAGGAAATATGAATGTACTGGGGAAAACGCAGCATTTTGTAATCATATGAAAAATATCCTTGTAGCAAAGTACGGAGCAGCAGAAGGGTGTTTAAAAGAATCCAGAATTAGGCATAGTATGGGAGTTGCAAACTTCTTATTTGCCTATGCGAAATCTCATGACTGGAGTAAGGAAGAGACAGAAGATCTTTATTTGACTGGCTTATTACATGATATAGGATATATCGACAATCCCAAAGGTACGGATCACGGAAGATTAGGTGCAGAAATCTTGAAGAGAAATGGACTTAATGCAGAAATTTGCGAATTAATTAGTTGTCATGGAAGATTTATAGAGAACCCAAGTAGAAAGCAAGCACTTTTATGGCTTGCAGATCTATGCTTGAATCGTGATGGAGACTATATCGGATATCAAAAAAGATATGAGAGTATCAAGGAAAGATATAAGAATGATCCAGAACGTTTATTTCAAGTTTATCGGATTTTGGAATACTTGCAAATACATTTTTCGGAATACAGATAAATGGTTTGTGTTTATTATGGATTCCAAAGGATAAACTGCCGTACTACGTATAGATAAGAGGTTTTAGAGCAGTGTTAAATATGTGGATTCCAAAGGACCAGAATATTTTGGCAGTGTGTAAAAATAAGAAAACATCGAAAAGAATCGCTATAGCGAAATCTGCTATGTGGCAGAAAATTGATAAAGATATGGTTTTACATCAATTTGATATTTCTGAAATTTTTGTTTTTGGATAAATTGTAGTCCAAAACAAAATATCTTCTAAATAAGACATAATGTTTAGAAAAGGAGATAAAATATCACGAAAAAGAGATATAAAGTAAAAATAAGGAAAAATAGAAAGTGGAATACATTTTATAGGTTACAGATTAAGTAAAAATAAGATTTTGCCGAATATATTCATATAGATGAATCTGTTATGAAACAGAAAAAACAAAGGAATAGGAGGACAATAAGATGAACAGAAGATTAAAAAAAATTGGCACCGCAATTTTTGATATTGTAGGTTTCATAAATTTTAGATTACAAGAAACAAAAGGAAATTGTTGGATTGATCAGTTATATGACAAAGATTATTGGGGAAAAAATAATCAGTCAAAAGAAATAAACAACGAAATCAAAGAATATTTGAATAAAGGATATTCTATGGGATGTGCGGGTCGATACACACATGAACCGTTAGTAGACGTAAATGGAGAAATTGTTAAAATTCAGAATTATTTAGACCAGATGAAATTGCCATGGAATCTTTTATATCAAGACGATATTTTAGCAGTCCTTCATTATGGCTCATTCTGTTTTGTCACTCCAAAAGACTATATTACTTCAACATTATTTAAAAACTTAGATGATCAGTCCTTAATATCTTTAAAAGCAGGCAAGGGAGGAACAGCTCAAACAACATTGCCAGCAATCTTTCAAAATGAAAATTTATGTAGAAACGATCTTACATCAAATATTGATACAAAAAAACAAGAGATTCAGAATAAACAAGATGAACTTAAAAATCTGCAGAAAGAAAAAGCAGCAGAGATTGAACGAATGAAACAGGAAATTGAAGCAAAATATGCAGATACCATCTCATTAATAAATAAGAAGAAAGAAGAATTAGAATCAAAAAAAGCAGAACTGGAAGGACAGTTATTTATATATGATACAGAGTTATATGCCATTCGTTGCTATTGGGGAGAAACTGTAACTTTTGTTCCGCTAAGAAAAGGAAAACATGCAAATATTGAAGATCCAGTTGTCCTATATCAAAAAATCCGATTTTTAAATGAAGAATTGGGAAGATATGCAGCAATTTATGATTTTGACGGATCAAAATATAGTAAACATACATTTGAGGAATTATTAAAAATTCGAGATGATTTTATGAATATGTTTGCACCTGGTCCGAAATCCATCTCCTTAGTAAAAATCAGCAAGGATGGAACAATTCGCTGTCAGTCCGAAATCCGAAATAACATGTTATCAGAATATGAATTACTTCACGGAAACACAATAGCAATTTTAATCAGGGATGGTGAGAATCTTTATATTGGATGGACAGATGATGATAAAGTCCAGGTGAAAGATGAAAATATGTTTTTGAAGCCAGAAACGAAAGAAATTGCAAATGAAGATGAAGAAAACATTCGCAATTCTCAAAAAGAAGAGATCGCCGGAAGATATTTTATTTTTGCGATATTACAGGGAATAGTTGATCAAGGGAAAATCTTAAAGCTTCCAAAGATAGGTTCTATTATGAAGTCAAATCCTTATGTAATCTATAGTATGGCAGATGGATGGTTAGAAGATGATCGGTTCGGAACACTAGAAGATATCCTAAAAAGAACAAATCATGAAGTTATGAAAAAGGGAGATACCATTTTAACTTTAATGAGGATTACAAGAGATGATAACGGCTATGGATATGGATGGAGAGGTGGTGTCTGGAACAATAATCGTGGACGTGGAGAAGCTAATCGTACTCGTGATGTATCATTGAAAGATTTCAAATTTTATAAGATAAATAAAGTGGATAAAACCGAATATTATGATGTATTTATGAGAAAATATCCTCTTGATATCGAGTTTGAAACCATTGAAACGCCAATTAGACCGAATATTACAAACATAGAACATGTTATCAAAAAGTCTACCTGTTTATGGGATGAAATGGAATTAGAAAAAAAAGAAATTCGAATATTAAATAATCGGCTTACTGGATTCACACTTTATGATGAGCATGATCCAACAATAAAACAGGTAATGGAGAGAGAAAATGCAGTATCAGATACAGAAGCATTAGAAAAATTTCTACCAAAAAACTATAGATTTGAGACAAAAGATGAAACATATTATGATCCCACAAGTAGGTCTATGAAAGGATATCATCAATCTTTGGATCATGTTGCAAATAGTGTTACAGAATACCAGTATTTTATTTCTGAACGTAAAAAATATACGGTAAATTCTACTGCAAATATGGAAATCAGGGAAGGAGAATACCTTGATATGACATATTTAAACAGTATTTTAATCCGATATGTGATTCGAACCAAAAAGGTTGGAAATGTATATATTGGTGGTACGAAGATTCAGTTTGCAGATATTATTCCGTATTTGAATAAGGCACTCGAATTTTTGGAAGAAAGAGAAAAGACAGAAGCAGCATTATTAAGACTGCATATGGACTTATATGAAAACTGGCAGGTAGATGTATCAAGATGGAGATTAGAACATCATTATCATGAGTTGACTGAAACAAGAGCGAAGAAATTTGCCAAAGAATTTGCAAGATAAGTTAATTCGGATATCTCTTATAAACGTTAATGTTTATGACAAAAAATGTATCAAAATATTACAATAACTTCAATAATTTTATCAAAATAAGAAAAGTAGAAGTAAAAATATATTGAAACCGCTCGTCGTTACGAGATTTGCAAGGTCGCAAAAAGTAAACAATATAAAATATCATAAGAAAAGAGGAATGTTTGATGCATATTGTAGAATCAGGTAAAAGATATAGAATTTTTAATAATGCGATTACCACGTATGATCAATTACCACCAAAAACTTATCGGGTGGATTATGATCCAGATACAAGAACTTTTTCTTTGCTAGAAGCACACGATTTTGAGATTCCAGAAACAAAAATTTATGGTCAGCATTTAGATAAAGTCAAGAAAGTGTTGAATTCCATGGATAAGATGAATCGAAATCTTGGAGTGATTTTAAGTGGAGATAAAGGAATTGGAAAGTCACTTTTTTCTAAGTGTTTAGGATTGAAAGCAAGAAAAAAAGGGATACCTGTTATATTGGTTAATGAATATAATGAGGGAATCGCAAACTTTCTTGAAGAAATTGAGCAAACAGTCATGATACTGTTTGATGAATACGATAAGACTTTTAACGATAAGAAATATAATTGTCAAGCAGAGATGCTATCTTTATTTGACGGAGTAAGTGCAGGAAAGAAACTGTTTGTGATTACATGTAATGAGATTCAAAGTTTAAGTCAATATTTGATAAATCGTCCTGGAAGATTTCATTATCATTTCAGATTTTTATATCCAACAGCAGATGAAATTCGTGCTTATATGGAAGATAAATTAGACAAGCAATATTATGATGAGATTGAAAATGTGATTGCGTTCAGTGTACGGATGAATCTTAACTACGACTGTTTACGGTCCATTGCTTTCGAACTAAATACTGGATCAAAATTTCAGGAAGCTATTAATGATCTTAATATTATAAGAACAGATGAGTATAAAGAGATAAAAATTGTTGTGGAATTCGAAAATCAAGCAACTTTGACTGGAGAAATAGGAGAGGACCAACTATATGATAAAACATTTACGGGGATGAGTGTATATCTTCCAGATAATATTCGCCCATCATCTTGTATTGGTGTTCGTGTTGGTGATCTTCCAATGGATTTTTCAGACAATTATATTGATAATGATAAAAGAATGTTAATGTTTCATATCACAAATCCAGAGCCAGAGTATGATAGAGATTATACACATGAAGTACCTGATGAAGAAAAAATAGAACAAGATAAGAAGATTACGGATATTTTGGACAAATTATATATTGGACAGAAAATCAAACGTATTTATGTAGCACAGAGTGATCAAAAGGATAAATTTAGGTTTTTCTAAGAATATTATTTAGATGATTGTAAGTATAATTACTGAAAATGGTCTATACGATTAAAGAAACGGAATTATTGTCAATGAATGAATTCGTAAGTTTGTCTAATGTTGTAGTTTTAGAAGACTGTAAAACAGAATCATTGTCAATGAAAGGCGGCAAACCACAGCTCTCTACTGCCGTTTTAGAAGACTGTAAAACAGAATCATCGTCAATGGTCAAATAAGCAGTCTGTGTAAAAATAAGAAAGCATCGAAATAATTCGCAAAGGCGAAATCTGCTGGTAGCAGAAAATTAATTAATCCTAATTAAAAATATAAGGAACGGAGGTGCTTATTATGGAAACAAAAAAAGAAATAGAGAAGATGATCGATGAATTATGTCAGTTAGATCAGGCAATTCAGGACGGAAGAAAAATTGAAAAGACAAGTCTTTGCAAAGAAGCAGCAGAAGTATTAAAAGCTATCTTTCATATTCAAGATCAAGAACATAAAACGATTATAAGAGATGAATCAAAGATTAAGACCAATGAAGTAGAAAAGAAAAGAAGCGGAAAATGGATCAAAACAATGAAACCATTAAAGAAGTTCTATGAAAAATATGGTGAAAGAGTGTATGTTACTGGATTTGGAGTCGGATATAGCACTGATATGCCATGTATATTAAAAATTGAGCAGGCATCTATTGATAAAGGTCTCGGAGATTATTTTGTTTATAAATTTTTAGAACTGAACGATGGAAGTTGTATTGCACAGATAGATATTTCTTGCATTATCTTAAAAACATGGCCTAAAAAATTCAGTTGTGCAGATGTGACAAAAGAAGTTGATCAGATGTTAGAGAAGAATAGATGTTCTTGAAATAAGCTGACAAAAGAAAACAAGGAAAAGGACGTGATGTGACGTGAATGAATGCGAACTTGTAAAAAAGATCCTGAACCACATGAATGCAGAAGATTATAAAATCCTTATTAATAAAGTGTGGTTTCGTGGCTTTTGGATTCCTGGAATCGCTAATCAGCGAAGTGATAAGAAATGGCGGCCAAAAGTCGAATTTATTAATAACGATGTTGTTTTAAATAGAAAAATCCGAAAAGGTGGAAAACATAATTATGAACTATTAATTGAAGCAATGATAAAAATGGCAGAGGATCGAAATGATGAGACATATTTGCTATACAACGTAGTGAGATGGATAACAGATCCAGATTCCCATGAAGAAATTGAGGAATACTTCAATCAATTAGAAAATAAACCAAAAGACGATACAAAAAATGATTCAGAAGAAATAAAAGATACTTCTGAAAAAGATGATGTAAATGTTCAGGATAATTTATTAAAAAAAGAAAATGAAAAGTTAAAAGCGGAAATAGATAATTGGAAAAATCGTGGAAAGAAATATAAAGAAAACATTCAGAATTTAAAAATTAAATGCAGTAACCTGGAACAAGAAAATAACAGAGTTAAGAAAGAAAATGGAAGATTGATCAGAGAAAATGAAAAAACAAAACAGGGAAAAGATACTGCAGTAAAAGAATATAATGACAGAATCATTGCATTAAGTGTTGAAAACAGCAAATTAAAAGAGAAAATAAGAGGAAAATATAAGCCTAAGAAGAACATTGTTTTATCAAAAACATCAGGAGTTTCAGATCCGAAAGTATTATGTGTTACAAAAAATCCGGCAGATGTTTTGATCAAAGGATATAATATCTATTTTCTAACGGATCTTGAAGAGTTAAATAAAAAGATTTATACAGAAACAGTGTTTGATCAAATCTGGTACATCAGAAGCGGGCTTACACATGCAGATTTAATCAAGGTTGCAGAAAAGTATGCTAACCAAAAAATATTACAGGCTAGGGACTGGAAAGCATTACAAAAGAAATTACAAGGAGGGGACAGGCTATGAATCAGGAAGATATGCAGATTATAGGGACACTGGCACTTGAAAAAGATACAAAAAGAAAAGGTGTGTTTATCAATACAAAGTCAGCAATACAGTATGTTGTTAAGTCAATGATGAGCGACTATAAATCAGATAAATTATTTACTGGATATATGAATTCATTTGAGAATGATCAGAAATTTGATGATGAATATCGTTCAGATGAAGAAAGGGTAGAAAAGTTCTGGGATCATATCTATGACAAATTGTTTATCTATAATTTCAAAGCAAATGATGGCGAATTTGAAAGAATGACAAAAGTTCATCTTGTTAATAAGCCAGTAAAATTTAATGAAGATGAATATTTTAAAGGAGTTCCGGTGTTTTCTGCTGCTACAGATGAGATCGTAAGAGAATGGGAACTGGAAAGTCAGTGGAGCTTATACAGAAACTATAATACATTAGATGAATTTTGTGATTGTATCAAAGCAAAACAGCCATTAGGAAGTACCTATGGATACGATGCAACAGAGAGTCAGCCATCATTTGTAATCTGGAAAAATCAGAATCAGAAATTGTATGTGATCGGGAAGATTGCAAATTGCCGATATAATTCGCAGCGAGGATTGATCTTAGAAAAAGAAGGACAGGAACTATTGAAAATTGATATCAGTGATCAGGCAGAAAAGATTGTCTATGATGTGGATGCTAATCCAACATTAGCTTTTGTTCCGGAAACGATTTATAAACAGATTGAAGATCAAATTTTGAAAGCAGAAGTTGAAAGAACAAAAAAATTAGAGGCAAAGAAAAAAGAACCAGTAACAAAACAGAATCAGGAAAAGGCAGAGAGTTTTACAGAGACAGTTAATGATGCTCAGGAAGAATTAAAAGAGGTTAATACAAAAGAATACAGTGATGAGTTACTAATTCAGATGATGGATTATCACAGTCAGAAGAGAAACTTGTTCTATAACATGAAAGATTTTGTCAATGTACATACAGCAATCAAGTGCAGCAATCTTGTAATTCTATCCGGACTTAGTGGTACTGGGAAATCTGCTTTAGTTGAAATTTATGCAAGGGCATTAGGAATCAGAAATAACCTGGAAGATGATCGATTACTGTTTGTTCCAGTGCGACCATCTTGGAATGATGATGCCGATCTGCTTGGATATGTTGATCTGGTTCATAATGTTTATCGTCCATCAGATACCGGATTCGTTGATTTTCTGGTCAATGCACAAAAGGAAGATAATAAAGGAAAATTATTTATTGTCTGCTTTGATGAAATGAATCTTGCAAGAGTTGAACATTATTTCAGCCAGTTCTTATCATTATTAGAACGTCCAGAAAATCAGAGAGAATTACAATTATATGATAGTCAGTATGCCGGACAGTTATATAATTCAGCAACATATCCAAGCAAGATTATCATCGGGGATAATATCCGATTTATTGGAACAGTTAACATCGATGAATCTACATATCATTTTTCTGATAAGGTACTGGATCGTGCTAATGTAATTGAATTAGATGTTCTGGATTATTCGAAAGAATGGACAAAGAAGCAATATGCAAGTCTGATCACACCAACATGGTCTAAAGATGAATATGATGCGTTAATCAATAAAGATGTTGATATTAAAGCAGATAAGGTGCAAGAATTATTGTGGGAAATTCACCAGCTTTTACAGTCAGCCAGTGCTAAATATGGAGTCGGACCACGAATTGTAAAAGCTATTAAAATGTACATCAATAATCTTCCTAAGACAGAGATTGATGGATTTAATAAAGGTGTAGCATTAGATTATCAGATTGCACAGAGAATATTAACAAAGGTTCGCGGACCAGAAATTCAGATTGGGCGACTGCTGAATGGAAAAAGTAATACAGGATTTAATCAAATCTTTGATAAATATAGCGAGCTATCAGATTTTAAGAAATGTAGAAAAGTAATCAGCGAAAAACAAAAGGAGTTAGGGGCATATGGATATTGTATCTAGGACTCCATTTACCTTAAAACTTATCCAACGCTTTCCTGGTTATAAGGAAAGTGTTGGTTCTAAGTTCAGTATGAATGAACGTGATATATGGGAAAATGGATTTTATACTTTGGCAGCAGAAGAAAATGAGACATTAGAAGTATTATTTGATTCAGCAGATAAAAACGCAAGGTTATATCTGGAAGCATTGGATGTCATGCCATATGATGATAAGAACCTGTTTGAAGATGAAGAGGGACGGTTATATCGTACCGTATCACCAGAAAGCTTTTTATTATGTTCCAGCGACAGCACAACAGATACATTAAGGGTTGACTCTTTTAAAATGTCAATTTACTGCAATGAAAAATGGTATTATGGGGTGCTAAACATCCTGCCCAAAGCAATGTCTAAAAAAGAATGGAAAATGATGAAAGATGATCTGGAAAAAGAAGTTCGTGGACTAGCTCAGGACATTATTCAGAAAAATATTGGAATTGGTAATAAAAACATAAAAATTCCTCCACGAATTCTATATGATTTCATGATTCTGAAAAAGTATTCAAAACGTGTGATCATGGCTTTAATGAATATTGCTGAAAATCCAAAATGCGAGATTGTTACGGAATATGAAAATGTATCTTTACAGAAGAACAATGAACGTAATTTTGATGCAGCAACCATGAGAAGATACGCAACAAGATCTGGATGCGATGCCAGATGGAAGATTCCAGTCAAAAGGACATGTTATGACATTCAGGAAAATCGCTTATTAAAAAATATGCTCCAGGAATACGATGATAAACTGGTAGAATTTATTGCTATTCTTGATAATGCGGAATCTTTTAATATGGAAGAAGAAAGTAACAAAGAAATGCTTTTAGAATTTCGAGAAACAGCAGAAAAATTAAAAAAGGTAACTGCAATCTTAAAAGCTCAGGAATGGTTTGGAAAAGTTGGAAAACTATCCGGACCTTATATTCCACATTCATTTATTCTTGATACACGCTACAATACCATTTATCAGATGCATATGGAATTAAAGCAGAATGAAGTACAGATTCATTTGAATCCAGAATTTGATTATACATGGAAGAGAAGCAGCTATCTGTATGAAATGTGGTGTTTTTTCAAAGTATGTCATTTTTGCTTTGAAAAATTAGATCTGGAATATTCTGATTGGAATTTTGATCTAAAAGGTGAAGTATTTTTTCCGTTTTTAAAAGAAGGTACTATGGTCCGCTTTTCAAACCCGGTAATCAGGGTTGATGTGGTTTATGATCAATGTTTGCCATTAGAGAAAGAAGCTACGGATATCAATCACCCATTATACATTGCAAAGCAGCATGGGGATCGCAGGAATCATAACCGCCCGGATATTGTACTTAATGTATATGACAATGAGCGAAATGTTTATCTTGGCAGTATTATTCTGGAATGTAAATACAGAAAACTTCATTCATTTTGGAGTGAGGATTCCACACGATCAAGTAGAGGACAGTTAGAAGCTTATTATAATAATGCAAGATCTTCTCATTTATTAGCAGGATTAGGAGAGTCATTTAACATCCGGCCGATTAGTAAAGTATTGGCATTATCTCCGGATGATCGGGCAGATGGACTAGAACAGGAAGACTTTGGAATTGAAATTAAGACCTTTAAGCCAACAGAAGATGGACGAGAAGAACATATCAATCAATGGATTTTTGAAGAAATAGTTAATTTGGAGAAACGATATGATAAATTTTGGAGAATCATATGGCCAGATGAACAGCCGGAGGTGCATTTTATATGAAAGAAAAAGAATTTGAAAGACAATTAGATAAAAAGATTCAAGATCATGCAAAAATCATGTCGGATGAAAAACGGAAAAAGATACATATAGATTATGCCAAGAACCATAGTCAAAATGAACTATTTGCTGTGTGTATCGAGGAAATGAGCGAATTAACGAAACATTTAACAAAGATCATGCGAGGAAAAGAGTCAATGAGAAATAATGCAGGATGCATTGAGGAAATGGCAGATGTTCAAATTTGTTTGAATACACTGCAATTATATTTGGACCTTTCTGAATCTGATTTCAATTATGCAATCGATGTTAAGCTTGAGAGATATGAAGGTAGGAGGTGATCTGATGAGTAAAGATAAAAAAGAAAAGAAACGAAAAAAACGAATGAAAAAAGTCATAGCATACATTATAGCTGCAATCCTGATTATAGCTTTCAATGTTTTGTATTTGAGCAGATATTTCTTGGGAGTGTACATCAATTACAAAAGAAATGATTGGGAAACTGATCGAAATTTTTATGCAAAGAATATCAAATTGGATGATATTGAAATAGATAAAAATGGTTCAAAACAAATTGTTTATTCTTCAAAGAAATTTAGGAAGGGGAAGGCAAATGGAAACGTATTTTACTATGTAACACATAACGGAAATAAGATTTATGCAAGTATAAAAGATTACAAAAAATATGTGGCTAATTGTGATGAAGTAACTATGTATGCAAAGGATTGTCAATATTCTTATCAATCTGATAAAGGGAAGATTAATGCAACAATGACAGGTAATCAGATTCATTTTTATCCAGTAAGTTTTTCAAAAGAAGAATTGAAGAAGATGAAAATAGATATTTTGGAAAAGTGTAAAAATAAAATCTTTGTGAATGAATATGGAACAGATTCACATAATCATGTCATTTATCATGACTGGAAGAAACAGAAAGTTTGTACCAATTTCTTAATAAAGAACAATGAAACAAATACATATGGAAAAGTAAAGGGAGAGAGTCTGATTACGCCGGGAAAATATGATAGATTATATCCAGATTCCGACATGTATTCTATAGATAAAGTAGAAAAATATGATTGGAAAGACAAGATGATGAATGAGGCAGCAGATTTATATTACAACAAAAAAGGAGAAAAATCTGGTTATTTTACTCTTTATGGTATGATTCTCTTTGTATTTTTAGTTCTCTTAGATCTTGTTTATACAGTTATCCTTGGAATTCCTCTCGGAGTGCTTTTCTTGATTTTTGATTGGTAATTTGAGAATAAAGTAAAAGATAGGAGAAAAAATGAAAAAAATATGGTATACACTGATTATCTTGTTCTTACTCCCATTGATTACGATGATAGTAATTAATCTTAACAGAGATAAGTTAGAAAATGATCGTAATTTTTATGGTAAAGAATGTTCAGTAGATCAATTAAAAGTAACTAAAAATGGATATGAGAAATATGAATGTAATGTCAAAAATATTACAAAAAAGAAAGAATTAGGAGAGATAAAGTATGACTATGCAGATAATGTTACACAATTTGAATTAACAGCTGCAGAGTATGAAAAATATGCAAAAGGAGTGGATGTTTTTTATATATACACTCCAGAATGTGAGCTAAAATACAAATCAAACAATGGAATTTTAACTGCTGCTTTTTCAGGAAAAGAAGAATATCTGTATCCGCATAGATTTACAGAAAATGAAATGGAAGGATTTAAGAATGTAGTAATAGAAAACAGTAAAGATAAGATATTTGCAACATATGCTTTTGAAGCTCCTTTTGGAGCTGGTCAAACATCTGAGGGTATGCCAAAATATCAGGACAAAAAAGGACGAAAATTAACTTCCGATTTTTCAGTTTCCTTAAAGTCTGCTGATGGATTTATCGAAGGAGAAAGCATAATTAAATCAGGGAAATATGATCAATTATTTGAAGATAAAGATTTTTATCAAAAAAATACAACAAAAATGACTGGATTAGTAGACAAGTTCTTACTTTTTTCAGCTCGGTTGAATAAAAATTATCCAGATAGTGATGTGAATTCGTATTTTGCAATCTTATTTTCCATTTTGTTTGGATATGTATATTGTTTCAAAAAACGTGATATTGGTTTAATAGCATATGCTATTTTGGCACTATATTGTATGTTAACAGAATTTGACAGCCTAACAACACACGTAATAATTTTTGGAGCTTTTGCTATGGCATTATTATGGAATTCGAGATCAGAAGAGGCAGAGGAAGGAAAAGAAAATGCAGAAAAATAGCAACGCAGCGATATTTGCAATCCGTCCAGAGTATGCAAAAAGCATTCTGGACGGAACAAAAAAATATGAATACCGAAAAGTGGCTTGCAAAAAGCCAATCGAGAAAATGTTAATTTATGCAACCGCTCCCATAATGCAGGCTGTTGGAGAAGCTGATATTAGAGAGGTTCTAGTTGATGATCCGGAAGAAATCTGGAATCGAACAAATGAGTTTTCAGGAATTACTAAGGATTTTTTTGATACATATTATAAGGGTAGAAATAAAGCTGTGGCATACAAAGTAGAGAATGTAGAAAAGTACATACAACCTAAAACATTAGAGGATTTTGGAGTTAGTTATGCTCCGCAGTCATTTGTGTATTTATAATTCAAAACTTTTGGAAGAATATATTAAGAAAATAAAGTAGAAGAAAAATCATAGGGAATCTAAAAAACAAAAAAGGAGAAAAAATGAATTATACAAAAAAATTAATAGAATATGTCGAAAATTCTGGATGGGTAAAAATTGAACGAAAAAGAAAAGATGTTGCTGTTTATCAGAAAAAAGTAATTACAGATGGTGGAGAGAATATGTACCAAATCAATATTCCGTTAGAGAAAGAGCTTTTGGATTACCAGGAGTCTATGAAAGAAGCAATTTTGACCATTATAAAAGTAGAAAATTGCACAGAATTAGAACTTTATCAGAATGTAATGAATATAGAAGAAATAATCAAAGAAACAAAAGAAAAAGCTAAAATACAGACATCATTGGAAATTGCAGTTCGTTTATATAAAAATAGACTTTTTACGCCTGCTTATATATCTGGTGTTACAAACTTAAATATGTTTGATATTGAAACATTGATTGGGATTGTAAATTCAGGGAGATGTTGTGAAAATGATCTTAAAATTCTAACAGATAATATTTATGAGATTGAACTAAAAAAATGTAATAAAAACTCTGAAAATAACAAAGCTGAAACAGAAGAAGATCAGCTAAATCTAATTGATCCGAAGAAATTAATTGAATATATTGAGAATATAGGATGGATACCATTTGGCATTAGAAGGAAAAATGATACAACACTGCTGTATAAAAGAAAAAATCAGCCAATAACAAAGATGGATTCGCTTGTAACAATTCCAATTGATAAGGATTTGTGGAATTATAAACAATTATTAAAAGTGGCAGTTTTACAAATTGCAAGGACAGAAAATTGCACAATGATGGAAGTAGTCAAGTCTATAATCAATTTTAGAGAGAGGGGTGGTAATTATGGAGAAATTAAACAAGTTCGGATTTTATAAATGTTATTTCTATGCCTTTGAGGGCGAATCATACACCTATGAGTGTGTAGATTTGTTAGATAAGAGAAAACAATGATATGAATTGAATGATACAAAGAATATACAATATATTGGGGATTAAAGAGAACTGCGGATAGGGGTTACAGTCCTCTTTTTGATAGGGAGTATTAATATACCAGGCTATAAATCAGCCTTCTAATATTATAACATAAACAATAGGAGAGGCAACAAAGAGATTTCTTTTAAGTATAAAATATTATATAATTATAATATAAAATGAAAATAAAAGAGGATAAATAAAATTTGGAATTCTAAAGTTTTTAAGAGAAAAATATGTTGTAAAAATAAAACAGGAGGAGAAAATGGTAAATAAAGAAATTCAAAAGTTAACAATGACAGAGGATGCAGAATACACAAAAAAGCTGTCTAATACAATTAAAAGAATTGAAGATTATAATACAGGTTTAAGAATTAGTTGCCATCCAGAAACAGTAGATATTGGTGGTATTATTAATGGATTATTTGGATTGGCAGGAAAAGTCGGGAAATGAACGAATATGATACAAAAATGGATTTTTCAAGGTGATTCGTTAGATATTTCATATACACAAAAAGAATTAGGTAATATTTTGTCATATATTGATCTGATTAGTAAATCTTTAGGCTGGTCATTAGATGAGCTTATGCAAAAAGACTCTACTGATTTAAAGAAAAGACAGGAGAATGACGAAACATTGGAATTCGATGATTCCCAGGAAGAACAAAAGTCCTCTGATTTAACCTTCGCATCTTTGAAAGAATATTCTGAAAAAGTTACTAAGGAAGCAGAAGAGCGTTTAGGAAAATCTGCTATGCGGGATTCCGTTTCATATACGTATAAAAAGTAATTATAATATGTATTGGGAGGTAATATTTTGAATTTAATAAGAAAACGATTGCAGATAATAGCTTTCACATTATTATTATCTGTTATAACGGTAATTGGTGCAAATGTTATTTCAGACTCCAATAATAAAGTTGCTTCAACAGAGGTAAAAGCCGCGACAACAATTCCAGCATATAAAGATATGATTAAAGTTGAATCGTGATCATAAAAGACCAGCAGATTTCTGCTGGTCTTTTACAGTTATTATTATATGAGCTAAAATATATTAATAGTTTCTCTTTAAATATTACTATAATTAATATATCTTGTCAAATCATTGAGAAAATAAATATAATTTCTAAAAAATGTAGAAGATTAGATGATAAAATGTTAAAATATAACTATATAAAATTAATAAGGGGTAATTGAAAAGGTATGAAGAAAGGGGAATTATATGCAATTATCAAAATTATATTTAGCAACAAAAAAAATTTTGTCTGCAATGGTTATTACAACAACAGTCTTATCAACAACACCAATTCAAAAGATTAACTTAAAAGGAAGTGAAATTAATGTATCCGCAGCTGTGGAAACGAAAATATCGAATCCTAGAATTGTGAAAGATTCATCTTTAAAATCAGGACAAAAAGTGACGTGGGATTGTATTTATTTCGGAAGTTATCCACAAACAGAGATTGTTGATAATCCACATAGAAGTGGAGCTTTTGCTAAGAAATGGGAAGAAGAGGATGATTATGAAATAGATTCATCTGTATATTCCAAACTAAAAAATGCAACGGGATGGGATAGCAACGGAGATATAACGATTGATAATGTAAAGTATCGAAGACTAAGTAGTGATGATACTACATATAAATTTCCTTCTGATCAAGAAGAATATTATAACTGGGATAAGGACAATGATACAAAATATCATTACTTTCGATATGAAAAAATAAAATGGAGAGTTTTAAATGTTGACGGTAATGAAGCATTACTTTTATCAGATAAAATTTTGGACACTCAGAAATACGACACATGGCATGAAACTACATGGGAGAAAAGTATAATTAGGAGTTGGCTAAATGGATATAAAGGGTCACAAAATTCTAAAGATGATGATTACACAAAAAATAATTTTATAAACAGTGCATTTTCAGAAGAAGAAGAAAATGCAATAGAAGAAACAAAAATTAAAAATAATAATAATCTTACATATCAAACAGAAGGTGGAAATGATACCCAAGACCCAATCTTTTTATTATCACAGTCGGAAGTTTCAGTTGATGCAGCAAAGTATGGCTTTTTAACTGATAAAGTAGGTACAGATGATGCTAGATCCTGTAAAAGTAGCACATATGCAAAAGCTATGGGAAATGCTGTCAATATTTTTGCAGATAATTATGGATGCAGTTGGTGGTGGTTACGTTCACCAGGGCTTAATTCACGTTATGCCTCTGCAATAGATTATTTTGGATATACTGGAGGGCTTCCAGTTGATAATGTGAATGCGGGAATTCGTCCTGCTCTGAAATTGGATCTTTCACATACAAATGTTTGGAATTATGCAGATACTGTAAGTAATGCAAAAGAAAAAGAGAACAGTTCTGTAAAACAACCAGAATATAAAGATACTGCAGATACTAATCTTCCATATATAGGTCCTTCTGTAAAATTATTTGATGAATTATCAGGGGAAGCTTATGATCCAATTACTAAAATTTACCCAGGCGAATACAAGATTTCAATTCCAGCAATTGGAACAAAAGTAACGAGATCAAATGATAAAGATGGAGGTTATACAATAAAAGCACTTATAGGTGTTAATAAAAAGACATATAACGAAGATGAAATAGTGAAAAAAATAAAAAAAGCTGAAAATAATTTAAATCAAGTAAAAGGTATGCGATCTGTACTTATGGCGGATGGAGATAAAGAATCTTTTGATCTTACCAAAAAATTTGAAAAGAAACCAGAAATTAATTTAATTGGATATTATGAAACAAAATATGATGAAAATGGAAAGCTTATTTCCAAAAATGGAAGAATCGGATTCTTGTTAAGATGGGAAGCAAGTAAGACTGTGCAGTATATTTCAGCTACACCACCTATTCCTTACTATATAGGCGTTAAGGGTACTATAGATGGAACTAATGTATTAAAAATAAATTCTATAGATAAAAGTGGAATAGAATTCGAACTGACAGGATTAAGTACAAAAGGATTTTTTAATGCTAATTGTGGTCTTGGAATCAGTGGATTAGCTACAATAGGAGCAAGTGGAGAAGCAACTCTTAATTGGCAAATAGTTCCTTGGTCAAAGGGAGACATGACAGGAAATGTTTATCTTGAATCACAAATTATATTTTTATATGATTATAGAAGAAGTGTTATTACAGGAAACAATGTAAGGCTTTGGAATACAACAAAAAAGGATACTGATAAAAAGGACGAAAATAAATCAGCTAAATTAAAATCAGTATCAAATAGTCAAATTAAGTTAAAACTTAAAGACCGGACATATCAAAATAAAACAAGTGCATGGAAAGGTAATATATCTGCAAAAAATAATAAATTACGACAGGCAAGTTCTAATAATACAATTACAACCAAAGAATTGCAAAGTTATATATTGCCTAATAGTATTCCTAAAATGATTAAACAAGAAGATGATACTATCATGGTATTTCAATCCAACGATGCAAGTAGAAGCACACAAAATAGTGTAAAATTAATGTACTCAATTTATCATAATGGTAAATGGTCTGAACCAAAAGCATTTTTAGATAATGGAACTTTAGATACGTTTGCTGATCTGAAAAAAATCGGAAATGATATTTTCGTTACATGGCAGAAGTGTGATAAGAAAATAGCTGATAGTGCTGATATTGATAAACAAACAGAAAATATTGCAAAAGATAGTGAAATTTATATTAGTAAATATGATGCCAATACAAAGTCTTTTGGTAAAGTAGAAAAAATTTCAGATAATGATACATTGGATATGATGCCAAAACTAATAGATAAAAATGGTACACCGGCTGTTATGTGGGTAAATGTTCCATCAAATGATATTGTTACATTAAAAGGTAAAAAAACAATTAAGGTTTCTGAATATGATAACAATAAATGGCAGCAGGCAACCGATATTGGAAATACTGATACCTATATTTCAGAATTAACTGGAACGTATGCAGAAAACAAGTATCATGCAATCTATATAGGAACAGATAATGATCAAAATACTAAATTTTATGATTTAGATACTGGAAAAGAAAATGTCGTATATGATAATGCTGCGGATCTTTCTAATATTCATGTAACTAAGGACATCATAACATATGTGCAAGATGGAACTTTAAAATCATACAATTTATCTACCAAGATCACAAAGGATATATCTGACTCTAATAAGACAGCTATTAGTGCTAATGCAATACAAGAATCTAACGGAGATAAAACAGCTATATTATGGATGGAAAATGATGACTCAGGCTGTAAATTTTATTCATCAGTTAAGACAAAAGATGGTTACAGTGCTCCTGTTAATATTTATACACAACAAGGGGTTAATGGAAACTATTTTACTGCTACGTTAGACGATAATGGAGAGTGGGATATTATTCTAAATGCTCAGGATTCAGATGATGATGAAAAAACAAGTATGTTTTATATCCATAAAAAATCAGCTCCAAAGATTGCAATAGAAGATATGTCTATTGATGGAAATGATATGGAAAATGGTGAACAGCCAGTTTTATATACAGTAACCAATCAAAGTGAAGAAACTATCAAGAGTTTTAATTTAAAGATTAGTAATGATGATGGGGAAATTGTAAATAAAACGGTATCATGTAATCTGTTACCAGGGGAATCAAAACTATTTGAAGACAAATTTTCATTTGATAATATAACACGAATCGAAAACTTTACAGTAGAGACAGTTGCTGATGGACAAAAAGATACATCTCAGTCACAATTAAAAGAGGAAGTCTCTTATACAGATCTTGGAATTACGGATGTTAAGAAGACGATTACAAAAGATGGTGTACAATATACTGCAACAGTGGCAAATAATGGCCAAGTAGCAGCCTCCGGAATAATTGATTTTTATAAAGATAATAAGCTATCAGACAAATTAACAACAAAAGCAGTTTCAACGATTCAGGCAGGGGAAAGTAAAAAGGTTACATTTAATTATAAGACAAGTGATATGAAGTTTGATGAAGATCAAAACACATACTGTTCTATGAAATTATCATCAGATGATGAAAAAGATAGTAATTCTCAGAATGATTCATATTATGGTGTTATTTACAGATGGGAATTGCCAGGTCAAAATGATATTTCCGATTGTACAGTAAAATTATCATCAGAACAATTTACAGAAGATGGATTAGCAAAAGAACCAGATATTACAGTAAAAAGAGGTAATTTGTTATTAGAAAAAGGTACAGATTATCAGGTGGAATATCATAATAATGTTAAGGCAGGAATGGCAGTAGTAGCTATTACAGGAATCAATCGATACGTAGGAAGAATTGAGAGATCATATGTCATTAATGTAGCACAAAAGGATCATAACCAGAATAATAATTCTACAGAAGATAAGCCGGATAAATCTAACCTGACAAAGCCGATTGTAAAAGTTGACAAAATTACGATCAACGGTATTTCTAAGCAGCTTGCTGCTGGCAAATCAATCAAATTAACAGCAAACATTTTGCCGAAAAATGCCAAAACCAAATCGGTTGCTTGGAAAACAAGTAATAAAAAAGTTGCGATAGTTAATAAAAACGGTGTTGTGAAGATCAATAAAAGGGCCGCGGGCAAAACCGTAACAATTACTGCCATTGCAAAGGATGGAAGTAATAAAAAAGCAACCTATAAGATTAAAGTCATGAAAGGTTCTGTTAAGAGTATTTCCATTAAGGGAAAGAAAACAGTGAAAGCTGGTAAAACTTTAAAATTAACAGCAAAGGTAAAAGCTTCAAAAGGAGCAAACAAGAAGCTTATTTGGAAGAGTAGCAATACAAAATATGCCACTGTATCATCTTCTGGGAAGGTAAAGACTAAAAAAACAGGCAAGAAGAAAACTGTAAAAATTACAGTAATGTCTACTGATGGTACCAATAAAAAGAAAACTGTAAAAATCAAAATTAAATAAAATATTTTGTTTTCCCTTTTATTAAATAACTATTTTAACAAACAAATAAATAAGGAATCTCCTGCCTATAAGTGTAAACGAAGGTAGGAGAGGAATTATCAAAAAGAAATGAAACGGCAGTAGCGGGCGGAGAGAAATCGGTATCCCCTACGGACATAAGGTCAAGCAACGTCGGTATTCCCGACATGTCGGACTCTGTGAAATTATCGACCGTGGATTGAAACAAAAAGGAAAAATTAAATCATATTTTTCATAAGGATTTGGGATCATTGCAACATGTAATGATCCTTTTTCTTTGCCGAAAAATACATTGATAAAACAAAAAATTTGTGATACTATATAATTGTATTTTTTATCAGATTCCCAACATTAGGAGAAGTGGGACTTTTTATAGAAAATACTTAGAAAGAAACTTTATAAAACTTTTATTTATAGAAGGGGACAAATTTAACAGACGGGAGGTCTGTTTTTTTTGTGCCCTTTTTGCGATAAGAAAATTGACAAAAATACGTCAACATGTAAAAATAAGAAAGGAGATATTTTGAACACAGAGTTATCAAGGACACTGACGATCGCAGAAGCAAAAGAACAATATGATGAGAATTGTAAAAATATTCTCAGTAACAAAGTGATTCTTGCTTGGATATTACGTCGTACAGTGAAAGAATTTGCTGTTTACAGCATTGACAAAATTATGGAATGTATCGAAAAACCAACAGTTTCTAAAGTATGTGTTAATCCGGGTCTGACGAATCATCAGAAGATCACAGGAATTAATACGGAAGATGCTGTAAATGAAGAAGGTGTCATATATTATGACCTGCGTTTTTTCGCTATTGTTCCCAAAACACAGGAAAAGATCAGGCTAATCATTAATGTAGAAGCACAGAAATCTTTTTACCCTGGATATCACATTGAAACCAGAGGAATTTTCTATGCTGCTAGGATGTTATCTGCACAGCTAGGCACAGAATTTGCGATTCCAAATTATCAGAATCTCAAAAAAGTATATTCTATTTGGATTTGCATGAATGCACCAAACTATATCGGAAATGCGATTTCTGAATACAAAATAGCAAAAGAGGATATCATTTCAGGAATTCCAGATAATGTGGAAGCATATGATAAATTATCAGTGATTATGATTTGTCTAAATCAAAAAAAAGAAGATCAAACGAATGATTCATTTTTGAAAATGATGAATTTATTATTAAATTCTCATATTTCAGCTAAGGAGAAAAAGAAAATTTTACAAACGGATTATCATATTCCAATGACAATTCGTTTAGGAGAGGAGTTGAATTTTATGTGCAACTTATCAGATTTGTTAGAGGAGGAAGTTCTCAATCGTAAAGAAACAGAGATTGTTTTAAAAATGATAGCACAGGGATTATCTGACGAAACAATTATGGAGTGTGTTACAATTTCCAAAGAGCGATTGATGCAGATTAAAAATTCTCAAAATTTAAACACAAAATAATAAGAGGAGTTGAATCTCATGTGTAACTTATCAGATTTGGTAGAAGAAGCAAGAGAAAAAGCATTAAAGGAAGGACATGCTAAAGGACGTGCTAAAGGACGTGCTGAGGGTATTGAAGAAGGAAAGATTACCACTTTAATTGGACTTGTTGCTGACAAAATACTTTCTGTTGATGAAGCAGCGAAACGTGCCGGTATGGCAAAAAAAGATTTTTTAAAGTATTTAAACTAAAGCAACAGACTTTGTAGTAGTGTTTTAACGAAAATTTTATAATGAAAGGGTACAAATTTAACAGACGAAAGGTCTGTTTTTTTTGTGCCCTTTTTTACGTTAAGAAAGGAGAAAAAATGGACGAATTTATAAACAAAGTCGAAGCGTTTTGTAATGATGGTGGATTTTTAGAAATTGGATTGCGTGATCCGGAAGTTCTTAAAGCATATGCTGAAACAGCACAAAAGCTTAGAAGAAACAGTCGAAAACCTCTGTCACATGATGAAAAGATGTTATTAACACGGATTGAAGTGATCTTTTGCGGAGCGTATGGAGATATCAATCTTCGTGTTATTCATCTGACTGAAAATCTGCAATGTAAGGAGAGCGATCTGGAAAGATATTTAAAATGCTTTCTAAATAAAGAAGGCAATCGTAGAAAATATCATAAATCATTCGTTCAATCTTGTATGGATAAGGAAAGCACAGTCAAAGATTCTGATCTTTGGATTAAATACTGGCAAACTCATAATACAGGAAAAACATTGATGGATTTTTTAGGATTGGATGCAGGAGAGTATCGCAGATGGGCAGAAACAAGTGGTTCAGATAATCATGACCAGAAGTTTTTTATCGAAGTGTTACAAAGTCGAAAAGAAGAGAAAGGAGAGAAAGTCGTATGTTAGACAATTTAGTTTATCTGATCGCATTTATGTCTGTTTTGTTCATTAGTTTAGGAATCTTATCTCTAGCAGAAGAGAAAATACCATTCTTACACAAAATGACGATCAGACTTATTAATGCAATGACATTTAATGAAAATGATAAGATCTCGGAAGATTGGGATGGAAAGGATGAAGAATGAAGAAACAAGCAAGAGACATTGCAAAAACAAGTAATGGGAAGGTAGTGTTAGTTGCAGCGGATGAGCTGAAAGTAACATCATCCTTTTATGGAAGTATTTTTGCAGAAAAAGAGAAAATTAATGGTAAAACTGAGTATTCAAAGATTCCAATTTCATTATTAGAGGTTGGAGGGAGTAAAAAGAATGTAACATTTTATCTGGATGTGGATCAGGCAGAATATCTATATGAATTTGCCAAATCATTTGGGGATTGTAGTTACAGTTCATGCAAAAAAAATGAAGCTCAGAAGCTAAAGCGTACTTTATTGGTAAGACGACAGAGTTTCTATAACAATCAGCCTAAAAAATATCCATGGTATTTGGAAATTGAGGTTACTAAAAATGAAAAGAAAGAAAAAAGCTGTATCAATATGACAGATGAAGGATTTTTTACTTTTATGAATCGGATTCATCGTTTTATTGATTGTTTTGTTACCGCATATAGTACAAACATCATGAAAATGAAGTTTAATAATGAACAAAATTGGAAACAAAATAAGAATTAGCAGAAAGGAGTAAACAATGTCATACAGTGCATTGTATCGGAAATTCCGTCCGCAAACGTTTGATGAAGTAAAAGGGCAAGATCACATTGTTACGACACTGAAAAACCAGATTCGTAATCATCGTTTAGGTCATGCTTATTTATTTTGTGGAACAAGAGGTACTGGAAAAACAACCGTCGCAAAGATTTTGGCAAAAGCAGTAAACTGTGAGCATCCTATTGATGGAGAACCATGTGGAGAATGTGAGACATGTAAATCAATCACAGAAGGATCATCTTTGAATGTAATCGAGATTGATGCAGCTTCTAATAATGGCGTTGATAATATTCGAGAGATTAAGGAGCAGGTACAGTATTCGCCAGCAACAGGTAAATACAAAGTCTATATCATAGATGAAGTACATATGCTTTCCATCGGAGCCTTTAATGCTTTATTAAAAACATTGGAAGAACCACCGGAGTATGTCATTTTTATTTTGGCCACGACAGAAGTTCATAAGATTCCTATCACTATCTTATCAAGATGTCAGAGATATGATTTCCATCGTATTACATCAAATGTTATAAAAAAACAATTGATTGACCTTACCAATCAAGAAAAGGTAGAAGCAGAAGATAAAGCTTTGGAATATATCGCACGAATAGCAGATGGTTCCATGAGAGATGCGTTAAGCCTTCTGGATCAGTGCATTGCCTTTAATTTGGGCAAGAAATTGACGTATGATGCTACGTTAGATGTACTGGGAACAGTAGATATTCAGGTCTATAGTGAACTTTTAGATTTCATTATGGCACAGGATGTTGCGAAGGTTATGGACTTAATTGAAGATGTTGCTAGTCAAGGAAGAGAATGGTCACAATTTATCACAGATTTTTTGTGGTTTCTAAGGAATCTTTTATTAGTTGGGCAGGGAACAGATGCAGAAGAAGCATTAGAAGTATCTACTGAACAAATGAAGTTTCTACAGGAGAAAGCAAAGTTGATCGATGAAAAATTATTGATCAGGGATATTCGTATTTTATCAGCATTGTTGGAAAAATTACGTTTTTCTACAACAAAAAGAGTCTTAGTGGAAGTAGAATTAATCAAATTATGCAAGCCAGAAATAGAGATGAAGAATACTGATCTTGCTGAAAAAGTAAAATCATTAGAAGAACAATTAAATCTCGTCATGCTGCAATTAAAGAAAAAAGAAAAAACAAAAGAAGAGAAAAATACTAAGAAACTACCGGAACAAAAATCAGGGCAGGAAGAACAAATAAGAAAATCTATAGAAAGACTTCCAGAAATGATTCGTTATTGTTTAAAAAGAGCTGAGTTAAAGTTCGATGAAAAAGAAAAGGCAACAACGTTTACTTTTCCAGAGGAATGTATCCTTGAAAAACAATATGTCATTGATCATAAAGAGTTGATTGAAAAATCTGTTCATGCACAGATCATTGTGTGAATCATAGAAAAAGAGGATAAAAATGAAAAGAAAAGTTGAACTATTATTAATGGCAATGGCACTTATTGTGTTGGCCATTATTTTTTTACAAGAAACAACAACAAAATGTGTATTACTTGTGGTACTGATCGTGCTGCAAGTGATCACTGAGAAAGAAATTAAAGAAAATTAAAGGAGAATTTTATTATGAAAATTGATAGAAAATTATTTGAAGCAGCACTGCAGATTGCAAAAAAAGGTATTTCAAAGAAAGCAGATATAACATCTAAAACTCTGGTAGAAATCAAAAATTCAGGAATTTCTCTTGTTGGTATGAATGATGGAATGTCTGTTATTACCAATATGCCACCAAATAGTTTCGTTTTTGAAGAAACTGAGGAAAAGAAGTTTTTAGTAGATCCTTCATTTATGATGGATTTGTTAAAACAGCTTCCAAAATCTGTAACAGAAGTTGAGTTTGATGCCGAAAATGGTCTTGTTTTAAGATATGAGAAATCTGAATTCAAGCTTGAGACAATTGAAGGAGCAGATATGTTTCCAATGCCTACTAAGAAAGGGGTAGATGAAAACTTTGTTACGATCGAAGCGAATGATTTACGTCGCATGGTTCGTGCCACTGCATTTGTATCAGTACGAAAAGATGATTCTGTATCTGTAGGACAAGAAGCAATGAAATGTCTTGCAATTCATTGTGCAAAAGATGATATTAAAATTTATGCAGCAAATCCTTATCTTTTTTCAAGTTGTTTAAAAACACATGAAAATAATGGTGCTGATTTCAATGTATTGATTTATGCAGAAGATATTAATGAAGCAATCAACGCATTTCAGAATAAAGAAATTCAGATTTTTGCGGATGATAAATTCATGTATCTAGCAGATGATTATACTTTTATTTCACTGCGTATTGTAAATGCAAAGGAACTTACAATCAATACTACTTTAAAGAAAATAGAAACTAATAAAGATCTGACAAAAGTTAACGTAGCTAAAAATCTGATTTTAGGAACTATTAAACGTGCATGTTTATTATCAACGGATCGAAAAATGATTCGTATTTTGTTAAAAGCAAACAAAGAAACGAATTTATTAAATATCCAGGGCAAGAGTGATAGAGGATCTATTAATGAAGATATTGAAGCAATCATTGATGGAAAAGATGCGGAGATTTGCCTTAATGGAAGCTATTTATTAGAAGTTTTGAATGCCATGGATTGTGAAAATACGGAGATTAGATTTGATGCAGCAGATGAAAGGATTCCAATGCTTGTAAAAAATGGAGATGATGAAGTAGTTACAGATTCCACTTATGCTATTGCATTATTAAAAAGGAAATAGGAAAGTCCTAAAGAAAAAATGATGAATGAGAATAATTTAGAATAGTAGAAAGGAAAATAATATGAATAAGAATGAGTATAAAGTGAATACATATGTTTTAATTAAGAATGGTGAAATTTATGAAATTGATGAAGAAGGGTGTGTGAAGAAAGCTAAGAATGGAGAAAATGTTCCATTTTATAGAAAACGAGAAATTTCAGAAGCACTTTGTAAAATGACAAAAAGAAAATCATCAAAATTTTTACTTGTAAAAAAAGATGACTTTATTCATATGGAACAAAACGGAGGAACAGAAAAAATTTTCTGTTCCTTAATGTTTCCATTGGCAAAAAACAAACCTTCTAAATGGGTTACATTTATGGATGATCTCGTAACTCTATTACCGCAGTTAAATAAGGAATATCATGAAAATCTTAATATGATTTCACAATGCGATAAAGAGTTGACAGATTTAATGCATATGATAGAAGGATCACATGTGAATTTAATTTCTTATATTCGATATTATAGGAAAATTAGAAAAAATAGATGCCTTAGAAGAGAATGCAAAACAAATGTTGAATTAATCGATCAAATTAGAAATTCTTTAAATTTTACATTTAAAGAAATAAATACAATGAAAGGGAGTTTGTATAATGCGTATTGTCCAATCTATAACTATAGAACAGATTGGATTGTTGATCAAAATCGTTTAGCTAATACGCTTACAACACATTGCCAGTAAAGGAGAAAATCATATGAGTAATAAATTTGAAAAACATAGTGGATTTGAACATGTAAATATAAAAACATCTCAAACTCCGGTCAAAAGCAAACAGGCTTATTATGTATCAGTCTATTATAGCTTTTCACAGGAAAGTCCATTATATATGTTTGAGTCAGAAGAAGCAGCAGTTAAATTCATTAGAGAACAGTATAATGAAGAGTGGCAAATAACAATGAAAGAAAGAGAAGAGCATAATATTCCGGTTGAAGCAGATGAATTATTACGACAGATTTCAGATGATGGCCATTTCGCTAGAATTGAACAGGTTGATTATAATAATCCATGGTTTATGGAATGGAATGTTACAACTGTATGGAATGAACCAAAAACAGAAGGTGATCCTAAAACAAATGGGATTGCTTCAAAAGATAAAGGAGAACAAAATGGGAGAATTTAATGAAGCACAGGTGGCTGCAATCAAACATAAGAAAGGACCTATGTTGGTGTTGGCTGGTGCAGGGTCAGGAAAAACTACAGTATTAACATATCGTATTAAAAACCTGATCATGAACAGAGAAGTTAATCCAAAGAACATTTTAGTGCTTACATTCACGAAGGCAGCAGCAAAGGAAATGGAAGAACGTTTCCATGGTATGATGCCTAAAAGAAATCAAGTTACATTCGGAACATTTCATAGTGTTTTTCTAAGAATTTTAGTAAAACATGGAGGCTATTCTTACAAAAATATTGTTTCGCCAAGAGTGCAGACAGATATTATTCAAAGAGCAGCTACAGAACTTGATCATTATTTAGGTTCTGGTTTCCAGGAGTGTATGGATAAGACCAAGGAAATTATTTTGAATATCGAATTGATCAAAAATCATCGAATTAAAGATGTAAAAGAGATTTCGGAAAAAGAGTTAGAATTGAAAAACATGTCTGCAGATACAGCATGGCAATTTTATCAGTATTATCAGAATTATATGCAGCAAAAGCATATGATTGATTTTACTGATATGTTACTTCTTACTTATAATCTCTTTAAAGAGAAATCGGATGTTCTGGATTATTACAGGGATTTATATCGGTATATTATGGTTGACGAATATCAGGATACTAATCCAATCCAAAATGATATTATCATGTTACTGGCAGAACCAAGGAATAATTTGTTCTGTGTAGGGGATGATGATCAGTCAATTTATGGATTCAGAGGTGCAGAACCAAGTATCATGTTACAGTTTCCAAAAGAATTTGAACATGCAAAGGTTATTCAGCTGCCATTAAATTATCGATGTAAAGAAAATATTGTTCAAGCTTCAAATCGTCTAATATCTTTTAATAAGAATCGTTATAATAAGAGGATTTTAGCAGCTAGAACAGAAAATCCAACAGATGCAGATGTTATCTTTCATGCGTATGATAAGTACAGCGAAGAATGTAATTATGTAAAGAATGTATTGTTAGGTAATGATAAACAGGCTGCAATGATTGGGAATGTACCTTATGGAGATACAGCGTGTTTATTCCGAACCAATCGTTCTGTTGAAAAATTTGCCGGAAAGCTGATGGATAGTGAGATTCCTTTTTATTCCTTAGAGCCTTTACGCAATATGTTAGATCATTTTGTTGCAAAACAGATTATGGCATATTTTGAGGTCGCAATGGGTAATGAGAAAAATCTTTACGAGATTGTGAATCGGCCAGTGCGATATGTAGAGAAGAGGTATGTAAAGCCTAGTACAACTTTAGCACAATTGAAAAGTATATATGCAAATGCGGATAGTGATAAGAGCTATGTATATGAAAATTTGCTGAAACTGGAAGAAGATCTGCATATTTTAAAAGAGTTAGGTACTCCTAGCAAGATGATTCAATATATTTTTTCAGAGGAAGGAATTAATTATAAAAAGCATTTGAATAATTGTTCTAAGATTATGCATATGACCGAAGAAGATATTGATGATTTAAAGGAAACAACAAATCAGCTTTACATTTTCTTCCGAAAATATGATACGATGGATAATTTAAAGAAAGGAATTGAGCAGTACACCAGAATGATTCAGGATGCATATAAGAATCAGGATCGAGTTGGCAAAGTTGCTTTAACTACAATTCATTCAAGTAAAGGGTTAGAATATCAGCGGGTTATCATTTTTGATGTCAATGAAGAAAATCTTCCATATCGGAAGGTTGATGAAAAAACTGATATTGAAGAAGAACGAAGATTGATGTATGTGGCGATCACTAGAGCAAAAGATCAGGTTATTATTTTATATAATAACAAAAATGCATCTCAGTTTGTTTCCCAGTCTCAATTAGCAAAATCTGATTTTAAAGTAGGAGATATGATCTTACACAAAGCCTTTGGAAAAGGAAGAATTGTAAATACTGATAGTAAATATATTCAGATTGAATTTCCTGAAAAGAACAGAACTATGAAATTTAATTTTGAATATGCTATCACAAAAAATATTATTAAAAAACTTTAGTTTTTTCAGCTGTCACATTGAATTGTGGCAGCTTTTTTTATTCATAAACATGTTTGGTATAATTGAATTATGACAAGAATGAGCGAAAATATATAATATAAAAATGAGATGATAATGCTACTCATATGGTAGTATTTATGTTATAATATATAGAGTGGATTATGAGATAGTTTTATAATCCTATCAAAATTCATAAAATTAGGAATGAACTCAGGAAACCTTCGGGTCCTGGGTCTTTTTTTATGTCAAAATAGAAGGAGGAAGGTCATGAAGAAATACATTGCAATATGCGAGAAAAGTAGTATTATGGAAAATCTTGCAGAAGCATTACCAGAAAAGCTCGTAAAAAAAGGGCGTAATTATTACGGCGAACACTATCAGATTCATGCTCTCAGTGGACACATTTTTGAATTATTTAATATGGAAGATTATCCAGAGTATCCATCAAAGAAAAAAGGATGGGATCTTGATGCATTACCATTTTTTCCAAAGACTTTTCGATACAAATTGATGCAAAAAACTACCGGAGGGGCGAGTGCGAAAAAAATATTTGATGATATCGTAAAAGGAATTGAATGGGCAGATGCCGTGATCCATGTAGGAGATAGTGATGATGAAGGACAGGTACTGGTAGATAACGTGCTGCATTATGCTAAATGTACTAAGCCAGTATATCGTTTAATCCAAGATTCCAATACTGTTGACGAGTTTAAAGAAGCATTGCAGAAAATGAAACCAAATAATTCTCCGGAATATAAAGCAATGGCATTGGAGGGAAGGTTCCGTGCTTTTTATGACTGGCTCTACGGGATCAACGCTTCCAGATATGCATCATTGAAATTCGGAACAACTGGAAAAGATTGTTTTCATGTAGGACGAGTAATCACAGCTATTGTATTTGAGATATTTAAAAGAGATTATGAGATACAAAATTTTGTTCCGCAGCCATATTTCCAAAATGTGAGTAAGGAAGGACTTACATTAACATCTAAGACAACATTTAAAACAGAAGAAGAAGCATCAAAAGTTGCGGATCAATATAATCGGGCAGGAGCTAAAGTAATAGCTATGAATCGAAGAAAAACAGTAATCCAGGCACCTAAATTATTCAGCCAGAATACATTACAGGGATGGATGGGAAAGTATTATAAGATGTCACCGTCTGATACGTTAAAAACAGTACAATCATTGTATGAAAATGGATATGCCAGTTATCCAAGAACAGAGTCGGAATATCTGAAAAGTGAAGAAAAAAATAAAATAAAAAAAATCATACAGTCACTTCAAGGCAGTGGTGTAGATCTTGTATTTAAAGATAGTAATAAGATCTTTAATGATAAAAAGGTCATTGCTCATAGTGCATTGGTGCCAACAGGTAAGATTCCAGATATGAATAAGCTAAATCAAAAAGAACAGATTGTCTATAAAGAAATCGTAGATCGTTTCCACGAAGTGTTTTTCTCGGAAGAATGTATGGTGCATCGTACAACACTCGATATCCAATGTTTGAATGAAAAATTCAGAATACAAGGAGATATTTATATCAGTAAAGGATGGAAACAGGTAAAAAATCTTAGAACAAATGATCGTGAGATACCTGATTTTCAAAAAGGTGATAATATTCCGATAAACTTTCAGCCGGAGAAGAAGATGACAACACCACCAAAACATTATACAACAGATACATTGGTAAAATTTATGGATAATCCATTTGCGAAAGATGAAGAGATCGAAGATGAAGATACAATGTATGCAAATATACGAAAGGGTGCAACAATCGGAAAAACATCAACGCGAGCAGAAATTATTAATAAAGCTCAAAAATCAGGATATATCTCATTAAAGAAAGATATTTATCGGATTGAACAAAAAGGAATCTTCTATATTAATTCTCTATTTAAACTAGGAATTGATTTGAGTAAGGAAAGCACTGTTAAAATGGGCGTATTACAAAGAGAAGTTGGGACAGGCCAGATTTCAATTAAGAAGGCATTACAGCTTATTTATGAAGATGTAAATCATATGTTTGAAAAACGAGATCAGAATTTCTTACCTGTCATTTGTAGATGTCCGATTTGCAGAGGAAGAGTTTTGGAATCTGTATCAGGGTTTCAGTGTGAGAATAATGATTTGATCATGATGAAAGATCATCCATATTTTGCAGCTGTCAAGAAAAAAGTTGATCGAAATATGGTAGCAGAACTTTTCACGCAGGGAAGTGTGGATTTGTTAAATTGTAAATCCCAAAAAGGTAAAAGCTTCAATGTGAAAGTCATGTTGGAAGAAGCAGAGGATGGAAGTATTGTAACTAATCATGGTTATGTAAGAATCACAACAGAATTTTTAAAGGAAGGTATTATTCGATGAAGAAAAAAATTGTATTATTTTTATGTGTTATGGGTATTATGACAGTTTTAACAGGGTGTTCTAGTGGAAGTAAAGAAATTTATACACCTCAAAATATACAGGAAAAGAAAGCAAAAAAAGTGGCTGATAAATTTGTGAAAAAGGTCCAAAAAGAGGACTACAAAGATATTAAGTCATATATTTATATTCCAGACAGCACATTTATTAAAGATGATGATGTATCTTGGTATATTGAAAGAAGTAATCTTGAGGATATCGTAGGAATGTCAAAGAAGCAGATTGTGTTAACCAATATGGAAAAAGACAATACGGTAATTGATGATTCAGATAATAATAATGCAACTACAAGAAAACTAACGTATACAACAGAAGATTCCGAGGATTATGAAATTATACTTGTTCAGGATAGGAATAATGATTGGAAAATCTATATGCCAGATATCTATGTATCAAATTATAAGTATAAAGCAGAAAAAAGTCTTACGACGTACATTAATGGAATCGAAGTTACAAGTGATTACATAGAGAAGAGTAATGGTGTAGTGGATGATAATTATACAACGTATGATATTCCTTTTGTACCGAATAGAGAATTTACAATCACATCATCAGATGGATTTGAAGAAAATGTGACAAGTAATGACAGTGATGTGCAAATTGATAAAAATGAAAAATAAATGCAAAATTGTAGAGAGTGTGTTAAATATGCAAAATACACAAATGGAATAAAGATAACAAAACATCATCGATACTAAGATGATGTTTTGTTAGAAAGGGGAAAGAAGATGCAAATAAGCCAAAAAATCGGGCAATATGAAGTTTTAAAGACATATGGAAAAGATGCAGCCATCGTAACAGATACAATGTTTGAAACAACAGACAGTTATATTATGACGGTATCTGAACAATTAGATTTGTTGGGGATTAAAAATTATGATCTTATTGGATTCCCAAGTCTGATTAATCAATTTCAATGGGAAGATAAAGCATGTTTTATATATAAAGAATTTGAAGGAGCACGATTAGATACAATACCACATGATATTGATTTTGCGGTAAATGCAATTAAAAATTTATGTCTGTCTATTTATCAGGTGTGGACATTATCAAATGGATATTTTTATCCAGAAATTGATATGAATCAATTATATTTTACGAAAGATCAAAATCTGGTATTTAAAAATGCGTATAACTTTTCAATGTATAAAAAATGTGATGAGGGTTTTATTACAAAACAATTATCCTATGTGTTGTATCAATTAGTAACAGGAAGAAAGCAATTAGATGATATTCGCAGTATTGATCCATCATTTTCTTATATCTTAAACTCTACAATACTTAAATGTGCAAAAGGAGAGACGGTATTAGGTATTAAAGCATTTGCAACAACGTTGCAGCAATATAAAGAAACTGATCTGATAGTATATCAACAGGATCGAAGTTTGCGGCCGCCACGCAGGAAGAAAAATACATTAACACGTTTTATGCCAAATCCAGAACAATTGGAATTTTATAAGATAAAACAGGATATAAATCGTGAAAATATGGAGAATACTGCCGAGATACTATCAAAACCTATTGTTTCAGAGGAAAACAGACAAAAGCTAGAAATAAATGATTCCAAACAGAAGCAGGGAAAAGAAGAAACTCTGGAAAATCATATAACAGAACATGAAGAAGAAATGCTGCTGCCGGAAGAAGAGTTACTGGCGATTAAAACAAAAAAAACATTAGCAACAGATGAAGTAGAAGGAAAAAAGAAAAGAAATCTTCAAGAGGAATCATTAACAAAGGTTGCATCAAAGCAACAAAAAGAAGCGGAAGATAAAAAAGATCTGAAAATAGAAAAATCAGAAAGGCAGCGTATTTCATCTAAGAAGCCGAAAGAGAAGATTAACAGTCAAAAGAGCATTAAAAGTTTAGAATCTGAAAAAAAAGAGCAAAATATAAAACCAAAATCTAAAACTGAATCACAATCAGGTAAAATGGAGAAAATAGGAAAGGAGAAAGATCATAATAAAAAGATAATTCCACAAGACGAACTCAAAGAAAAGGAGACTCATCCAAAGTCTCATATTCCAAAACTAAGATCACAAAAATCTAAAGTTCTCAATAAGCAGGAAGAAAAAAGAATTCAAAATATATCTTCAGCAGGTAAAGGATCATGGAATAATATAAAACTTCCAAAGGCGAATAATGACAAAACAGAAAAAAAGGAAGTAAAAGTTCTTAATGATAAAGAATCTTTGAATTTAAAACAAAATAAGGAAAATGATTCTAAAAAAGAGAACAGTTCTAATAAAAAAGAAATAGAAAAACATAATAAGATTCTGAATCATCAAAAAATAAATAACCAGAAGGAAAATCATGAAAATCTGAGACAAAAAACTAATACAATACAGGAAACGGAAATTGTTAAAGAACCGAATCATGATGAAAAGTTATCAGATATTCCAGCATCTATTATTGCAGAAGAAAATGTGGAAGATATAAAAAATGCTTCTGTTTCTAACAATGAGATAATTCTTGAAAATAAAAAGGAAATGCCAATAGAATCATCCTCGATAAAAAAAGTAATTCAGGAGAAAGAAAATATAATCTATGAAAGTGAAATAAAAGATTTTGTAGAACAGAATTCTTCTATACCAGATATTAAGAAAGAAGCTACTATACCAATTAAGACGGAATACAAGGTAAAAAAAGAAAGAAAATTAATGCCTAAAATCAATATTCCAATGAGTGTACGTATTGCGATCATTAGCTCTGTACTTTTAGTTATAGGAGTCGGGGGATTCTTCATACATAATATTCATCAAAAAAATAAATATAATGATATTATAGAGGTTGTAGATCGCAGCACAAACCAAAAAGAAAAAATCAAGATGTTGCATCAGGCAATTGATATATTACCAAAGGAATCAAAAGCATACGAAAAATTGCTAGATGTATATTTAGAGGACGCGGTATTTAGTTCTAAAGAAGAAAGTGCTTATCTTAAAACGATTCATCAGAATTGGGACAAGGTAAAAAAAGGAGATGGCTATGGAAACTTGTCTTATGAAATTGGAAAGGCATATTGGTATTACTATGAATATGATGATATGAATAATGAAGAAATCACAAGAATGAAAAGTGCTGTTCAATGGTTTGAAGATTCTTTGAAATACAAAAGCACAGCAAAGCATCATAGAATTGCCAAAATTTATTGTGAGATTGGAAAATTTAATCAAGAGATCACATTAAATGTAAAGGAAGGAACAGATAAAGGAGTTTATAAGAAATATTATAATAACCTTAAGAATCTATTAGAAATAGGAAATTCAAACACTGTTGCATCCTTAGAATTATACAAGTTAACGGTAAATTCTATTGATACTTACCGAGAGCGATTTATTGATGATGGTATTAATGAGGAAGAGATCAATCAAACAAAGCAGGATGTTTTATATAAAGTCAATGAAACTTCTGTGGTAACTGAAAAAGAAAAGGAATTGAAAAATACAATATTATATAGCAGCAAGCAATAATCCACGGTTGTTTGTAGTTGTCAGTTGTTATTTAACATAATTTATGATATTATATTATTGTATTTTTATTAGATTCCCGACGGTATTAGGATACTTGGGACTTTTTATAGAATAACGATTAAAATAGAACATTATCAACCCAAAGGGCGTAAATTTAGCAGATATTTTATATCTGCTTATTTTTATGTCCTTTTTTATTTTGAGAAAGGAGAAAATCAACGTACACAGTACAAAAGCAACTATCAATATGCTATAATTAGGAGAAAGAAACTATGATTTACGAAGGAATTCTTCCTAAACATGATTATGCATTTGGAAAAATCATGGAAGACAAAGAAACCTGTAAACGATTTATAGAACAGACATTGGATATCAAAATTCGTGATTTGGTTTATTTGGAAAAACAAAAGACCTTAGATCCAGCTATTGATGTCAAAGGTATTCGATTGGACGTTTATGTAGAAGATGATCAGAATACTGTATATAATATTGAAATGCAGTCAGCAAATCGAGGATCATTACCAAAACGCAGTCGATATTATCAAAGTGTTATGGATGTAGAATCCCTAAATCGAGGAAGTGTCTATCAGGAATTACAGAAAAGTTTTGTGATTTTTGTTTGCTCTTTCGATCCATTTGGAAAAAAATATATGAAATACACTTTTGATAATCGTTGTCAGGAAGTATCTAATTTATCATTGGAAGACGGAACAACTAAAATTTTTCTTAATACAAAAGGGAAGATTTATAACGTATCCAAGGAATTGCAAGATGCTCTGAGATATTTGGAAAAGCCGATTATTAAAGAAGACAGCTTACAATTAAGTAAGATGATCGAAGCTCAATTTCGAAAAGCAATGTCTGATCAGAAATGGAGGCAAGATGTGAAAGCAATGGAAATTCGATATCAAGAACTTCTACAAGAGGGTCGTATAGAAGGGCGTGCAGAAGGACGTACAGAAGGACGTAACGATAGAGAGATGGAGATTGTTTTAGGTATGATTGAAGAGGGTGCTTCCGATGAGATGATTCTAAAATACTTGAAAATCTCAAAAGAAAGACTCGAACAGATCAAAAAAAATCAAAAAGTACACGTATAAAAACATATTAAATAAAGAAAAGATATAGGCAAAAAACAGACAGAAAAATTACTGTCTGTTTTTTTTATTGCCTTTATGAAAGGAGAAAAAATCAAATGACAAAACAGGTTGTGGCAAAACGTAGCTTATCCGAAGGAACAGTACAATTAGAAGAATGTATATGGGATAACGGATCTGTAACATATGATGTGTGTTTGATCTATACATCTTCACAGGCGACAAGTAAGAACTTTCATAGCATAGAAACTATTGAAGAAGCTTGTCGCATATATAATGAATACTCTGAGGAGTTATGTGAAGTATATAAGAACAAATACCGAAAAACACAACGAAAAGAAGGAAAACTTATTATTCAGGTGCAATAACTGAATGTTTATGCATTGTATTATAAAGGAAGGAAGAGAAAAAATGAGAGACTTAAACATAATCACAGTGTCAGGAACTGTAAATCGTGAACCAGCTTATAAAGAGAATAAAGAAAATCCAAACAGAACGATTTTATATTATAGTATTGAAATTTATACAGGAAGAGATTATTATCCGGACAAAGAAAAGAAGCAGTTAGTTCATGAAAAAATCTATCTTAATTGTGTCAATTATGGGAAAACGGCAATGGAATTGGTTAATAAGGTTAAAAAAGGATCTTATGTGCAAGTTTCAGGAGAGCTTAGACCAAATAATTATGACAGAGAAGATGGAAAAGTGTATGGGCTTCAAATCATGGCCAATACATGTATTCCAATGAATCAGCTAAATCAGCAGAACAATAATCAAAATACACAGAAACAAAATCAGAATAATTCAAGCAAAAGACAGCAGAGGCAGTCTAACCATGCAAATCCTCAGAATCAGGAATCAAGAAACTCTAATAGAGGACAGCATTCTGAGATGCAAGGGCAGAACACAACTGAAACAAGTACAAGTGTACCGCCTAAAAAAAGAGCTACAATGCCAATGGCACAAGAAGTAAATCAGCAGCAATCAGCAGGGAATTCATCCAATAGAACATCAAATTCAAATCAGCAGAATTCACAATCTAATACTGGCAAAAATGCTTCAACTCAAAGAAGTAATAATTCTGGAAGAAAAAATTCTGAAAGATCAAATCAACAGCCAAGTAGTAGTAATAATGAGTTTGCTGGTCTTGCACCGAAAGAAAATCCATTTAATATGGCAGCGGTGAAGGATGATGAGTTTCATAACCCTTACGGAGATGGAAATTTACCAGATCCAAATGATTTTATGCAAAATGGAGATAATTAATTATATATATTAAGGAGAATGAGTAATGAAAGAACAAACAATGAAAGAAACAACACTAAAGGTTAAAAATCAAACAACAACATTACAAAAAGCAATTATTTTGGGTGATATTGTGTTTATGATTGGATCCTTTTCAGTATTTTTATGCAACTTATTAATTTCCTATATTTTATATCGAAATGAAGGAAAAGAAGGAGCAGAGAAATGGAAAATTGTATTATTAGTTTTCTTATTTTTAACTGGAGGACCAGTTAACTCTTTATTAGGGTTAGGGAATGTAAGTTTATTTAATACATTTTTATCCAAAAATAAGGCTAGTAAAAAAGAAGCAGTAGAAACTAATGAAGAAGAGATTATTAATAATTCATCAGAAGTTGAAAGTGCAGTAAAAGAAAAAAGTGTGAAAAAATCTGAAACAAAAAAAACAGATCCTAAAAAAGAAGTAGACTTATGGTTAAATCATTTTGCCTACCAGACAATCAATCGCTTCATCATGGAAGCAGACGCAAGTGGTTGTGACTTTTTACAGGTAAATACATCTGGAAAAGTAGAAGGATATGGAGAAGAAGATGGAGAACTGAAAAAAATGTATGAAGATACAATTGAACGGTTACCAGATTCTAAATTTTTCCCTTATGTATGTTCAGAATTTGAACGTCTTTGGAGAGAAGTTTCTACAGATTATTCCGATGATAAATTTGTGATTCAGTGGAAATAATCGACACTTTATGTAGAATGTAGGAGGAATTCTACATTTTCACATTTCAGATAACAATTTAACTTAATAATAATAGAATTTCAGACGAAGGCCGTCGCATTAATGATTAAGAATCAGAGATGCGGCGGCCTTTTTTTTGTTTATAAGAAAGGACCTTTAAATTTATGAGAAGAAAGAAAAATAAACAGATGGAAGGGCAAATGTCTATTTTTGATATGTTTTCTTCTGTCATTGAAAATACTAAAACTGAGGAAGAAAATGTTACAGTTTCTGAAGGTGGCATTGCTGCAGCTGACATAACAGCAGTAGAGACAGGAACGCAAACATCTATTTTCGACTTGTTTTCTACAGATGAACAAGATACACAGAAACAAGAAAAAAAGCCTAAAAAGAATTTCTTCCATAGAACAATTCAGTTCGCAAAGAGCTTGGAAGATAAATGGAAGAACAATCTAGCAGCATTAAAAATGTTACTTGGGTTGGACGATTATGCTGATGAAGATCAGCAAACCATCTTGTCAAGTTATGAAGGATGGGGTGGCTTGTCTTCATATTTCGAAGTGGAGGAAAAGAAAGTACAGTTAGAAACCCTTGTTGGAGAAAATACATATAAGGGAATTAAGTCTTCAATCTTAACATCCTATTATACAAATGAAAAAATCATAAACTTTATGTATCAGATTCTATCTGAAATAGGAGTCAAAGGGAAGTTGAATATTCTTGATCCTTGCATGGGAACAGGAAATTTCTATCGGATGCTTCCAGATACATTACAAGATTCAAACTTGTACGGTGTTGAGTTAGAGGAAACGAGCTGTAATATCGCAAAACAGCTATTTCAGAAAGCCAATATTCAAAATTGTGCATTTGAAAAAGCTGATCTGCCAGACAATTATTTTGATCTGATCATTGGAAATGTACCATTTTCCGATTTTAGTGCAGCAGATAATACGTACGGCTCATGCTTAATTCATGATTACTTTTTTCTTAAAGCATTAGATCTTGCCCGACCGGGTGGAATTGTTGCTATGATAACCACAAAAGGTACAATGGACAAGAAATCTAGCCGCATTCGTAAGATGTTAGCGAAAAAAGCTGATCTTTTATGTGCCATCAGGCTTCCAGAAACAGCTTTTGCAGTGACAGGAGCCAAGGTTTCTACAGACATTTTATTTTTCCAGAAAAGAAGATACCAGACGGTCGGTGATGAACCGGAATGGGTAAACATTGCACAAGAAGCTAATATGTATTTTGGCACGCATCTTAATCATATGTTAGGACGTATGATGGAAGAAAGTGGACCATACGGAAAACGCTTTGTATGTAAGGAAAAAGAAGGTATGGACTGGAAAGCATGTATTGATAATTTTCATTTGGAAAGTTATCTCAAAGATGTTTATGAACCAGGTCAGACAATTGAGAATAACGATGAAGAATATGTTCCGGCAGTAGATTCCATTAGTAACATGTCCTATGGAATTTACAATGATCATATTTATTACCGAAAGAATTCCATGATGAAAAAAATTCCGGATACAGGAATGGTCGCAAAAAGAATTGCAGCCATGATCGAATTAAGAAATGTATTAAAGGAATTGATTTCTAAAGAAATGCAAGATGTTAGTGATGAATTGATTGAACCATATCGTAAGAAATTAAATATGACTTATGATAAGTTTCAAAAAAAATTTGGACTGATCCATAGTAGAGGGAATAAATTAGCATTTCAGGAAGATGATAGTTATTACCTCCTTTGTTCTTTGGAAAATCTGGATGAAAACAATAAGCTAAAAAGCAAGGCAGATATATTCACAAAAAGAACTATTGTTCCTCATTCTGTGCCAGATAAAGTCAATACAGCACAGGAGTCATTATTATGCTCACTGAATGAAAAAGGATGTATTGATTTTGCTTTTATGGAAAGTATTTATGACAAAGCAGAGAAAGATATCATTGAAGAACTTCAAGGACAGATCTTTTTAGATCCAGAAACCGAAGAGTATGTCATGAAAGATGAATATTTATCAGGCAATGTTCGAAAGAAATTGGAATTTGCAAAGTGTGCAGCAAAACAGGATAAAAAATATAATATCAATGTCGCTGCATTGGAAGAAGCACAGCCGGAGCCATTAAAAGCTGCAGAGATTGATGCAAAACTTGGTGCAACATGGATTCCTGCTCATTACATTGAAGATTTCTTGGTTGAGGTTTTTGACACTCCACGAGAATATTTTAATGGAAATGGTATGAGTGTTACTTATACTAAAGAGACCGATCATTGGGATATCGAATGGTATCGAGATTCTGCAAACCAGAAAGCTGCGGTTACGTATGGAACAAAACGAATTAATGGATTTCTTTTGTTAGAAAAATGCTTAAACTTAAAAGATGCAAAGGTCTATGATACGGTTTGTGATGAAAATGATAATAAGAAAGAAGTATTAAACTCAAAAGAGACAACGCTTGCGATGGGCAAACAGGATGAGATCAGAGAAGTATTTCATTCTTGGATCTTTAAGAGCTATGATCGTCGTTGTGATCTTGAAAACATTTATAATGAAAGATTTAATTCCATCAGGTATCGTACATTTGATGGGGACTTTTTAAAAGTTCCAAATATGAACAGCGAGATCAAACTGTATAAACATCAAAAAGATGCAATCATGAGGATTCTATTTTCTAAAGACAATTCACTAATTGGGCACAAAGTAGGCTACGGAAAAACATATACTGCGATTGCAGCAATTATGGTGGCCAAACGATTAAAATTATCTGAAAAGAACTTATTTGTTGTTCCAAATCCATTAGTAGGCCAGTGGGGAGAAGAATTCATGAAATTATTCCCTGGTGCTAACATTTTAGTGTCCAGTGAGAACGATTTTACTCCGGCCAAGAGAAAAGAATTTTGTTCTAAAATCGCGACAGGATCATACGATGCAATCATTATTGCTCAGTCACAATTCCAAAAAATCCCGATTTCCCCTGAATATCAGGAAAAATATATCAAAGCACAGATCGAAGAGTTAGATAAGCTGTTAGAATCTGCTGAGCAGAACTTTACAGTACGAAATATCGAAAGTTCCAAGAAAAAACTTTCTGTCAAGCTTGAAAAGTTGCAGGATAGCAAGAGAAAAGATGATGTAATTTACTTTGATCAGTTGGGTGTTACTAAGCTGATCGTTGATGAAGCACATTATTACAAGAATCTGCTGTTAACAACGAAGATGAATAATATTGCAGGTATCAATACCAGCAGTAATTCAAAGAGAGCTTTTGATATGTTCATGAAATGCCAGTACATGGAAGAAAATTGCCGAAACAAAGGTATTGTATTCTTAACCGGTACTCCCGTGTCAAATAGTATGGCAGAAGTATACACAATGCAACGCTATTTGCAGTTAAATACCTTAAAAGAACTTGGCATTGACTCATTCGACAGCTGGGCATCGACATTCGGTGAAACAAAGACTGCCATGGAACTTGCTCCGGAGGGAACAGGGTATCGTGCCAGAACAAGATTCACACGATTTGTTGGATTGGCCGAGTTATTAACAATCTTTAAAGAAGTGGCTGATATTAAGGTCAAAGATATTAAAGAAATGGATGTGCCGAATGCCGTTATGGAGACTATTTCCATTGATGCTTCTGATGAACAGAAAAAATATGTAGATGGTTTGGCAAGCAGGGCAGCTCGCATTCGAGACGGTGGAGTAGATCCATCAGAAGATAATATGCTCAAGGTTACAAACGAAGGACGTAAATTAGCTTTAGATCAGCGACTGGTTGGAATTGAGGAAGAAAACTTTAATTCTAAAGCAAAATATTGTGTGAATCAGGTCATGGATATTTATGAGAAATATCCTGGAAAAACTCAGGTTATTTTCTTAGATTTATCAACGCCAAAGAAAGGAGAGTTTAACGTTTATGATGATGTAAAGGCTAAATTAATAGAAAGGGGAATTCCAGAAGGAGAAATTGCTTTTATCCATAGTGCTAAAACGAATAAACAAAAAGTTGATCTTTGCAAGAAGGTAAACGAAGGTGTTATTCGTGTATTATTAGGAAGTACAGATAAAGCGGGAACTGGTTGCAACTTCCAGAAAAAATTGATTGCCTTACATGATCTGGATTGTCCATGGAGACCGTCAGATCTTACACAGAGGTCCGGCCGTATTATCCGTCAGGGTAACTTCAATAAAGAAGTTTACATTTACCGATATGTAACGAAAAATACCTTTGACTCTTATTTATGGCAGACAGTGGAAAACAAGCAGCGATATATTGGACAGATTTTGTCAGAAGAAAACATTCCTAGACGTATGGAGGAAGATGATTTAACATTATCGTTTGCGGAAATTAAGGCAGCAGCCTGTGGGAATCCATTAATCAAGGAACAGATGGAACTTACGCAGCAAGTAAAACGATTAAAAATGCAGAAAAACAATTTCTTAAATCAATATTACGAGTTAGAGTCTTATATTAGCAAGATTGCTCCAAACAGAATTGAACAGTATAAGAAAAATATTGAAAACATTGAAAAAGATATCGAAGTTGCTAAAAAATATCATACAGGTGATTTCCATATCAAAGTTTTAGATAAATATGATTCCGATACAAGAGCAGAAGCTAACAAAATAATCCACAATATTCAACCATCTTATAAGAATGAACGAAAGATTGCCAGCTATCAAGGATTTGATATTATTCTTGATAGAAAGTCAGTTTACAGTCATCAGACAATGATTATTCGTGGTAATTATGACTATGAATTTGAATTCAGTGGCAGTACGAATATCATGTATCAGATTGATAAGATCATTGAATATGGAATATTGGAAGAATTAAAAACTTTCAAGAGAAGATTAGAGTTTGAATCCAGAAAATTTGTTACAGCAAAGACGGAATTAAATCCTGATTTTCCTCATGAAAGTGAATTAATTAAGAAACAGGCACGATTATCTGAATTAAATCAGAAATTGAGTGCGTAATAATCAAAATAAGGGGCAGGCATATATTTGTCTGCTCTTATTTTTTTGCGACAAAATCTTTATAATTTTTTTGGAATATGATATAATACTAATGTATTTTTTATTAGACTTTGGAGTTTTAACAGAAAAACTCTGAACTTTTTTAAGGATAAAAAATCAATAGAAATTTCATAACCAATCATTTGGGCATAAAGTTTAGCAGATATTTTGTATCTGCTTCTTTTTATGCCCATTTTTATTTTTACAAAAGAAAGGAGAAAAAAATTGATAAAACTAAAAGATACGTATGAAAAAATTTTTGAAACTGTATGGCATAATTATACATGCGGTGATGTCGAGTTAAATCTGTTACATTTCGAATTTCCTGTTCATGCGAAGAAAGCAGAGCTGCTGGAAATTTATACGAAACTTGTAAAAACGATCAATGGAGACGATGTTGTTTATCTGACAAATATTCAAAAATTTGTAGATGAACATGGAGCAACATATATTTCTGGAACAGTTGCAGAACCTGATTTATCCGATTTTGAGGATGATTTTCATGGGAATTTCTCAGAATTTCTAACAAGTTGTTTCAAAGATCGAATAGACTGGTACCGGATCAGTCAGAATGAAGAACTTGGCAAATTGCCTCATGGAGACGTATTTGGAGAAAAACTAGAATTAATCGTATGAGTGAAATTTACGGGCAAAAATTACTGCCTAGTTTTTGAATTATTTTATTTAAGAAAGGAAGAATGTTATGAGAATTTACAAGGAAAAAATAGAGAAGAAAAAATTAGCAGACCAATTAATCATTAAAGATTTTCATTTGGTTCCAATGATTACCAATTCAAATGATATTTCTAATTACACATATTTCAAAGTCAATAATTTAAAAGACTGGGAATTACTAAAAGAAGCTTATAATATCCATCCATTGAAAATGGATATTAAAAATTTTCCTGAAATTATTATTGGAGGATCAAATTTTAATTTAGAGGATAAAAAGATTTATTATAGTATATCCACATATGAATCTTTTGAAATGGAATTAGATTATATACTTTGGTACAAACTTTCAACAATTCAACAAGATATGATCAATTACTGGAAAAGTCTTGGTTATAAGGCAGTTTTTGAAAAATATGATTTTCCAAAACATGATCAGAGGAAAAAAGTTGAGAAAAACTTCTATAATGGACAACATGTATGGCTTGTTTCTGATAATACATATCTTAGCGAACTTTATCTTCGCTCTTGTGACAGACCTGCTTATGAAATCCTTGAAGGTATGATTCGTGAGAAAAACCAGAAAAATGTCAAAGTAGAAGTTGCATCAGAACGGATAGACAACTTGCTAAACTTTATGTTAGATGGTGAAAGAGATACAGAATTTGGTATTAAAGAAGCCGATTATGGAAATAGAATCCTATGCACTTCAAGAGAAGATGCTGAAAAGTATATTGAGAAAACAAAATTAATATTAGCGATTCATTCGAGAGGGCTTCGTGAAAAGGACTTTTCGCTGTCTCAATTACATGAATTACAAAACTATTTAGAGAGAACTGAAAAATGATAATGTAATAAGCTTTTCACGAGTCTTAGCTGATTTGAATTAAAAAGGAATAATTAAATGAAAGATAAAACACGTCTGATTGCACTATCTGATAGTCCAGAGATGGATGGAGAATTAGTTATTTTTGAAACAAACGCACCTTCCAAACGTCTAAAAGAGCTGGAAAAAGAAAGTTGTGCATTATTTACGGAAGAAGCTTATGATGAAATTCCAAATTGGTCTTATACGTTAGAATTTGAGGGATATTTATGTAGATATATTGATTCTGAACAGCATGTAACCCCATACGGAACATCAGAAGAATGGCAGCAGGAAAATTATCAAAATATTAAAGAATTTTATTATATTGATAAACTTAAGCCTGAGTCAATTAACTAAAGAGTTGTAGGTTTCTAGGTATAAAAATAAGAAGGAGAAAATCATGATAATAAGAAAGTTAGAAGTAAATGGGAAAACTGTTGTTTTAACGGAAGATGTGATTCGTGAATTACATCGCCAAGAACATATTGAAGAAGGAAAACTTATGATAGAGAGATTCGCCTCAAAAGATGTTTATAATAAAATGACAGATGATGACTTCGATATGGTAGTCGATGAATTTGAATATATCTTGAATACAACAAATGATGATACTGCTGAAATGATGGAAGAAGCTGTTAAAAAGATTACTCAACAAGTAGAGGAACGATATTATAGTCAGACAACAAAAGCAGTGTTAGTTGCAAAAAGTTGAGATTGACAGTAAAAATTACATTTTATAGAAAGGAGGCTCGCTTAATAGCGAGAGCAAATTTATCCCCGACCTTAGAGGTTTGGGGATTTTTGCTTATTTACAATGAATATTCAAAGTATATCAAAAAATGACAGAGAAGTAACAGTTACTCTAAGTTCTGATGAATTAGTCAAACTTTGCAATGTATTATATTATGCTAGAGACAAGTACGATGGAGACAATTTATATCACGAAATTAAGAGTGACTTAATGATCGCAAGAAATATAAGTCAGTATGGGAATATTGATGATACGACTCTTTCTAAAATTATAAAGGAAAGAGCAAAAGCAGCAAATCCATATCAGACTAAACCATCTCAAGAATTTTAAAAGGAGAAAAAATTATGTTAAAGAAAGAATTTACACAATATCCACATCATACTGATCCATATGCAAAGCATCGTATCACAGATGAAGAATTGGATTTTTTGTATGAACTGCAGAAAGAAATGAATACCCAACATTCCGACATGCTGACTTATCCACGTATCTGGGTTATTCAAGAACCAATCAAAAATTATCTCGACAATGTTGAGACTGATCTTAGAAATGATCCGGATGCAGTAGAATATCTAAATCAGATTGCTGATGGAGCAGATTTATGTATTGATTGTATCAATATAACAACTCCGCAGCAATTATATCAAACGATTCAGAGTATTATTAAGGATAATTCACTCGAAGAAAAGTATCAGGTAGAGTTGATTAACAATTATAAGGTCTTGATTCATGGAAAAAACGATATAGGCAAAACTATGTTATGGGAAGGATCATTAGAAAAAATCCAAAAGAATGGATTGCTTGCAATTGTAGAATGGGTTATGGGATATACATATCATCATGCAGAATTAAGATATTACATAAAAGAATTATATCAGCGTCCAGGGATCTTTTTCTTAACTTACAAAGATGGCGTACGTTATCTGCAAAAATACGCGGATAAGTATGATAAGGATGTAAAGCTAATTGAAACGTCTCCAATGGATTTATTTACAGATTGCAGTCCAGAAATAAAAAAACTGTTCGATATCTTGCACACGGTTGATTTTAGTAAGAAAAATCGAAAAGTCTATATCTCTGGAAAGATTACAAAAACAGAAGATTATCAGGAACGATTTGATGTAGCAGCGAGAGAACTTTTGGCACAAGGATATGAAGTTGTAAATCCTGCATATGAAGGGACAAAATTAGAAAACGCTTCTTATGAAGATTACATGAGATTATCTTTTCAGTTGTTAAAGGATTGTGACATCATTTACATGTTAAAAGGATGGGAAACAAGTCCAGGTGCAAATCAGGAGTTTGGCTATGCATTAGCAAAAGCTATGGAAATCAGATTTGAAAAATAAAAGGAGAAAATTTATGTTAGATTTATCAAATATTTTTAATAAAGATATGAAAAAAGCAATTATGTCCAAAGAAAAACTCGCAGAAATGTTAAGGGTTACGCCAGAAGCCTTAAAGGCATTTGAAAAATCCTATCAGCTACATTCCATGAATGAGCCGATCAGCGACAACCTTTTCAAAGTCAATGCAAAGCAGGCTGCAAGTTTAAATCCAAAACAGGATGTACATGAGAAAGGAAAAGTTCAAGATTTGATTGATCGGATTGTGAATGAGCTTTTAGATCAAGCCCTCATTTATGAATATGACGGAAAACCAGGATTTACATATGGAAATATCTATTCTTGCAATCAAACGAGAACAGTTAAAGTTCCAGAAAACTCAGAAGTAACACTTGAAGAAATTAATGAGCTGCCAAAAGAGTTAAGACCTGATCTGACTGGACGATATGTTAAAAAAAGTCTTTCTGATGGTACGGGAGATGCATTGTTAGAGCAATATCAGCAGTATCTGAATACAAAAGATCCACGAAAAAAAAGGTTTCTTTATGACCATTTTCGTCAGGGATTAGATATGTTAGATCTGGATGGAATCAGCTATGCAATTTTAGATCGTTGTCAGAATTCCATAGGAAACTGGTTTCCACGATTAGTAAATGCGATTTTTTATTCTGATTTCTTTCAGCTGCCAAAGACAAAGATCATGAAAGTTCCATTGCCGGTATTACAAATGAGTCGAATGGAATATACAGAATTGTCATCTACGACTTTTCAGATCATTGATCAATTTTGCCAGAAAGCTTTTGAATTAGACGAAACAAAAGAATACTTTATCAAAACTGGTGTTTTTTCTTCTAAATTTGATTTTCGGAATGCTCATATTCATGACGCAAAAGAAGTCAAAGAGATCGGAGAATATTTACTATTCATCAGTTTTCAGGCAAGTTGTTTTGCACACTATGATCTTTCTGGAAGAAACCAGCCAAGTATATATGGTGCAGCAACAACAAATGAGTGGGTCGTTAGAGAATTCATTAAGGATAAAGAAAACAATCCATGTATCTACAAAGGATTACCACTACATACAGAATATCGTGTATTTATTGATGCAGATACAAAAGAAGTGTTAGGGATCAATCCATACTGGGATCCGGATGTCATGAAAAAGCGATTTGGAAAAGAAGCGAATGCAAATAATCCAGATATGGTGCATGACTATGTGATCTATGCAGCACATGAGAAAACATTAATGGAACGATACGAGAAGAACAAAGAGAAAGTTCAAAGAGAGATCATGAAACTGTTACCATTTTTAGATTTAAGAGGGCAGTGGTCCATTGATGTGATGCAGAATGGAGAAGATTTTTGGATCATTGACATGGCATTAGCGAAAGATTCAGCTTTACTGTCTTGTGTCCCAAAGGACAAGATTAAAGCAGTAGAAGAAGACTGGATTCCAAGAATCTCAATCAAAGAACTGTAACAAATTTTGTGAACTACCCACCACCTAAAGGTAGTGGACTTCTGTTAAATAGTTCACCAGACTCAGGATTCAGAAATGATTCCTACGATATTCAGGTCATGATACCTTCGGTTGACGCAACAGACCGTTGCTCTATCGTACATATTTAAGTTAGGTCAGAGTAAGCAAAGCCTTGTGATATGTATGCAAAAAGCCTTTCTATCATTGTCGAGTTGAAGTCGGAACAACCGTATGGTAACAGTACGGCATAGTACGCACAACCTGCCATCAGGCAGAGTATTTAATTGACGCTGCGTATCCACACGCCTAAAGGTATGTGGGTACGCAGCTGAGAATTTTATATTCTAACTCGAAAGTAATGCTACCATTATATGGAGAAGATTTTGTCTTGAATGAGAATAGCTAGAAATTAATTTTTTGGAGCAGATACATATTTTATGTGTCTGCTTCTTTTTTTTGTGACAAAATCTTTATAATTTTTTCTGAATATGATATAATACTAATGTATTTTTTATTAGACTTTGGAGTTTTAACGGAAAAACTCTGAACTTTTTTTAGGATAAAAAATCAATAGAAATTTCATAACCAATCATTTGGGCATAAATTTAAGTAGATATTTTGTATCTGCTTCTTTTTATGTCTATTTTTATTTTTACAAAAGAAAGGAGGAAATACAAAATGTGTAAATCAAAATTCACTGATAAAATGTTAATTAGTCTGAAATGCACTCTGATTCAGGAGTGCATGAACAGTGACTATGTTTATTTTGATTTTTTTGGTGAGAATCGCCCAGATGATGATCAAGAGGATTTATATGCAAAAGTTGAAGAAACTCTTGAACAGATGCCAGAAGAAGAATTGATGAAATTTTATAAAGAATATGTAAACTCATCAGGAAAGGAGATGAATTAATGAAAGTTTTATTAATTCATACAGACGGATATTCTATTGATGTTGTTGGAAAATATAACACCAAAGAAGAAGCCTGTAAGCAACTTAATTTTGAATATGAACGAAAGATTGAGTATCAAGAAATGTTTTCAAACGGTATTGATCCGGAATGGATGAAATCATCACACTGCGATAATGAAGAAGCTATTCTCTATATTAATGGAGAAGAGGTTCATGTTTGGCAGATTGTAACTGCTTAATTTTGATATATATTATATTAATATGGTACAAAAACAGATGAAAAATTATTATTTGTTTTTGTACTTTTTATATATCAAAGAATTTTATCGTACTGAAATTAAAAAATCATAGGAAAGGCAGGCAATAAATATGAGTTTGAATAGTATTAAAAGAGATTTGAAAGATTATATTGAGGAAAATAAAGCAAGACTGGAAGCATGGGAAAATGTCACATATTTAACGAAAAAAGATGGAGCCCCTTTTAAAAGCATGTCAAAAAATTTCACCAATGCAACATATAAAAGGAAAGAATCTTTTCGAGGATACATTCTTGAAGTTGATACAAAATTTACCAAAAATCAATATTTTAGAAATTATATTGATTGTGGTAATAAGGATAATCCAAATACTTTGGAAGAAATTAAGCAAAAAGTATCAGAAGAAATCGAAAGCACAAAAAGGTTTATCAAATCATTAGAAAAGCGATTAGAAATAATTGACTATGCTTACGAAGAATTTTCAAAATCTTATGATGATATAAGAGAAAATTTGAAAGAGTTATGTGAAAATGACGATTTTCTGGCAAGCATGATTTGCAAGGATATTGTCAAACGACAAAATTATTGGTAAGGAAGGAATACATTATGAAAAATGAAAAGCAAATTATAATTGATGGGTATAAGTGCATCAAGCTTGATGAATGGAAGACGGAATGGAAAGCGGAAAAAGTAAAGTATGTAATTGGAAAAGCAGAAGATGAAGAATTTCCTTCATTCTACGCAAAAGTTCAAAGAGTCAACGATAATGATGATCTTATTGATGATGATTATATCTTCGAGTATGATCACAAACCAAAGAGATCAGCGGTTGAGGATGATTTCATTGATGAATTTGGTCAAAGAGATTTAGATCACCATGAACGTGAAATGCCTATACCAGAAAATGATATTATTCATATGATTTGCATATAAGGAGAAAGAAATATGGAATTAAAATGGGTAAAGAAAAAAAGAAGCAAAGATCATGGAAAGATATCATGATCACAAACATCAATTGGTCTACACCGGATGATGTTAGAGTGATGGCAGGATTACCTGATGAAATTTATGCTTCAGTTCTTAACATTAATTTTTCTAAATATGATCCTGACGATGATTTAGATTATAATGAGGATTTTCTGGATGATGTTTCAGACGCTCTGACAAACAAATATGGTTTTTGTCATGATGGTTTTAAGATTAAAATCAGGAGGAAAGAAAATGAGTGAGAACATTTTTGGAATCATTACCAGATTCGGAGAAGATGATTTTTCTTATTGGGAAGGATTCTCTTTGAGCGAGGAAGAAGAAAAACAGATTATGGCTATTCTTCTGAAACATGATACAGAAGGTTTTTCTGTTCGTGGAAGTAGAAGTGATATTGCCTGTGAAATAAAAAAATGAGAATTGAACTATCATACGGTGCCGATGTCATCAAAAGCATGGCAATAGCGTGATAGTTCTTTTGAAATTAGGAGGAAAGAAGAATGGCAAAAAAAGAATGGTTAGTAGTAGTGTGGAATGATGGCAGCGGTCAGTTCTCTATTGAACGGCTCGCTGCAACAGAAGAAGAGATTAAGAGTTATCTTTTATCGTTAATTGAAGAGGACAAAGAATTATCGCAAGAAATATGTCATGAGTGTACAAATAGCGTTAATGAACTTGGAAGATACGAAGAACCTATTACAGAAGATTTTATGGCGTTTCATGCGTATGCTTCTTTTGATACATACCATATTGAATATGAGGCACGTCCATTTGATGAAATTAGAGATGTAATGGAATCATAAAATATGATGGAGGAAATTCATTGAGTAAAAAATGCGAATATTGCGGATATGACGGAGACGGATTTGAAGAAGGTGAATTCGGATTCTGGTGTCCAGACTGTCAGGGATTCCTTTATAAAGAAGGGAAAGAAGATTACAGTCAAACAGATATCATCTTAGAAAAACCAGTATCAGATCATCGTCCGATCATCCAAAAATCAAAATTAAAGAAACAGCTGTCTCCTTTAAGATATCCAGGTGGAAAATCGAAAATGATCGATCAGCTGCTGCCTTATCTTAAAGGAAAGAAATATTTTATAGAAGCTTTCTGTGGCGGAGCTAGTTTTGGACTTTCACTTTTAGAATCCGGAATGATTGAAAAACTGATATTAAATGATCTGGATCCGAACGTGTATGCATTTTGGAATATGGTATGCAGTGATCATTATAAAGAGCTGATTCAAAGGATCAAAGAATATCAGCCAAGTAGAGAATCCTATTTTCTGTATCAAAAGCGAATGCTCAAAGCAAATATTTCAGAAGTTGATCGTGCATTCTACTTTCTTGTGATTAATCGTTGTAGCTTTTCAGGAATTCAAACAGCAAATCCAAAATCAAACATGGAAGATCGCTGGCTTCCTGATACTCTGATCAAACGGATCGAAAAGATACATTCTATGAGCGATCGGATTGAGGTAACAAATAAAAATGCAATGGAACTGATCGAAGAAATGTATTGGAGCCCAGATAATTGTATCTTTATTGATCCGCCTTACATTGAAAAAGGCGATTGTTTGTATCCAGTAAAATTTCATTTGCATCAGGAATTAGCTGCATTGATCACAGAATTACTGAGAGAATTCCCAGGATGTGCAGATATTTTGCTAACTTATGATGATCAAAAAATTCTGCATGAACTTTACGATCAAAATCATATTGGAATACATATGATTGGTAGAAAATACAGTTGCAGCCGTTAAAAAAGGAGAAAATCATGATAAAAGAGAAAATTTATGGCGAAATCGTTCAAATCATCAGAGAAATGTATGATACTCAGACTTCAGTGATCAAAGATGTAAAAGAAATCTTAATTCAGAAAGGACATGCTGTAGACTACTCAGGAGCGATGAGTTCATATAGTGGCAGCTACCAATTATCTCATTCAACAGGAGGAGAACATAAGATACTGATTCCTTTCCTTTCTAAAGAAAGAGAAAATATGCTTCTTGCTGAGGCACTTTTTGAGATAGATGCTGGAATACAAGATCATGCAGAATGTAAAAATCTGGCACGAAGATTGATGATACCAACAAAAGAATTCTTGCAGCAGGTTCATTTAAATGAAGATCATAAACAAATGATCAATATTTCAAATGTTGCAGCTTATTTTCATGTTGATGATTCTAGTGTGATTGCAAGAGGTAGAGAACTTGGAATATTTGATATTTTATAAAAGAAGGAGAAAAGTTATGGAAATTAACAACAGATTTTTGTTTAAAGGAAAACGGATTGATAACGGAGAATGGGTGCAAGGATGCTATTACGGATTCATGGGAAAACATTATATTTTTGAACATCCCTTTGAAAGCGATAATCTAACGCATCAAATAGATGAGTCTACCATCTGTCAATGCACAGGACTAAGAGACAAGAATGGAAGGCTGATTTTTGAAAACGACATCATAAAATCCTATTATATCTATACCATTGTTCATTGGAACAAAAAATATGCATCTTGGGCACTTGAAAGAAAAGGCTGGGTATATGATCACTTTTTTGGAGAAGCAGAAGATCCGGAAGATTGTATAGTTGTAGGAAATATTTTTGATAATCCACAGTTGAAAAAGAAGTATGGTAAAGATTGGGAGGAAGAACACAAATGATTAAGACAAGATATAAAATACAGGAATATTTTTCAAAAGAAACAAAAATCCATTGCAACAGAGTAGAACAATACACGAAAGCAATGGCAGAAGAATTAGGGCTGTCTGCATACGACACAAAGATGTTAACGGTTGCAGCAAGATATCATGATATTGGGAAATATTACATTCCAGAAAAGATTCTGAATGCACCAAGACCATTAACAGGATTGGAACGTAAAGTCATTGATATGCACGCATACTATGGATATGAAGCTTGCATGGAATATGGGTTTGAAAAAGATATTTGTGAATTAATATTACTGCATCATGGTACACACAAATATCGTACGCTGACAGATGAACAGATCAGCGATTTTGCAAAAGAATATTTTCAAATCTTAATGGCAGCTGATATTTATGATGCATTGATAAGTGACAGGGTGTATCGTAGAGCAATGGATCATGATCGAGCATTGGATATCGTTGCAGAAAATCCAGAGATTAAGCGATGGGTGTTTCTTGCATTAGAAAAAATTTCACTATGTTAGGGTTGAGATACTGCTCACAACATGATATAATAGAATTGTATTTTTATCAGACTTTAGAATATAGGAAAATTCTGAACATTTTTAAGAATCAAGTCAATAGAAAATTATCAATCATGGGTATAAATTAAGCAGATATATGGTATCTGTTTATTTTTATACCCTTTTTTATTTTGAGGAAAGGAGATTTTTATGTTTAAAGAAGCAACAATTCAAGGAAAGATTTCAGGTCCAGTGATGATCGTATCTGTTACACAGAAACAGACCAGAACTTCAAAACCCTATTTGATCTTAAAATTAAGAGATGATCAGAAGAAAGAGGTAGATGCCAAGTTATGGAATATGTCAGTTGAAGAATTTCCATTTGATAAGAATACTGTGATCATCGGTGAATTTTCTGTTGGAGAATACAACGGGCAGAAAGATTTTACACTGGATATGTACAGAGAAGCTTTGGAATCTGAGTACAGAATGGAAGATTTCATCAATGCAGCACCTTACAGTCCGCAAAAAATGTATGAGTATATCTTACAGATTGCAGATCAAACAGTACTTGATGATGATTATCTTGCTATCATTCATAATATTTATGAGAAGTACAAAGAACAGATCTTTATCTGGTCTGCTGCCAAAGCAGTACATCATAACATTCGATCTGGATTTTTGTATCATACATTCCGTATGGTTCAGAGTGGAATTGCACTTGGAAAAGTGTATGGGCAAGCCTTAAATCACAGTTTATTGTTAACCGGCATTATCTTACATGATGTTGGAAAGTTAAAAGAATTATATACAGATCCTACAGGAAATGCCGATTATACTCCGGAAGGAAGTTTGCTTGGACATTTACTGATTGGATGTGAAATGATCGATGAAGCTTGCAATAAATTAGATCTTCAAAATGATGAGAATAAAGATAAGATTTTACTTTTAAAACACTTATTAGCATCTCATCACGGCAAGCAGGAGTACGGAGCAATTACAGTTCCACAGCTGCCGGAGGCTATCATGTTAAATCGAATTGATATGATCGATGCGGAAATGTATCAATGTGAACATGCATTAGAAGATCAGAGCAACGGAACATTCACGGACCGTATTTTCGGGTTAAACAACACCCGCTTATACAAACCACTCTAATTAAGGAAAAGTAAATTGAAGAAGAAAATAAATCATAAAGACATGATCGAAGCATGGAATTACGATTCTGGCGTCTTCAAAGGACAATCTATCGGCATTCATAATTCAGCTACTGGAGAAATCGACAAGCTGTTATCAGTGGAATGTTTTCATGGAGGAGAAGAAGTAAAACGAATTGTAATTAATAAAGAAGCTACAAAGAAACATGGCTTTACAATTATCATTGATTAAATTTAATGGAGGAAGCTATGAGAAAAGCAGAATTCGAACAGAAATATTTAGGGGAAAAAGTTCAAATCGAGTTATTTGATGGAGATATCTTAACAGGATTCCTACAAAAAACTGGAGCTGAAAGATTTAGAAATAATCCGGATCTTTATTTGCGTAGAGGTTTTTATTGTTTGACAGAAACTTTAGAATCACAGGATTGTGTGAATTTCTTAATCTTTCGATTTTCACATGTTCAAAAGATAAAATTTGTATAAAGAAAGGAGTAATATAACTATGGCACAGGCAGCAGAATCTAATACAATCATCATTCAAACAAATTTTAGATTGTTATATTTTGCGATGGAAAACATTAAGGATTCAGAGCAGCATGATATCAATTACTGGAATCGCTTACAGACAATCATGTATGCTGAAATTGATAAGAATGCGATGTATAATAAAGAATTCTTAAAACGCAATATGACACAGATGATGATGTTTTATTGTAAAGAGGTTAAGGATATAAATAGAGATTTCTATGATGAAGTTTGCAGACCAATTTACAATATTGTAAAAGAACATGCAGATGATAATGATCCTATGGCTTATTATGCAGAAAGCTTTGGAAAATTAAATGAACTTTATCGTAAAGTAGATGGATACAGTTATTATACGAAGTCTATTTTAGCAGCGACAGATCTTTTAGAGCAGTTAAAATGGGTGGAGTAGTTAACAAATATTATAAATATTAGAAAGGAGGCTCGCCAAATGGCGAGGGCGGAATTATTTTCAACAATTAATGTAGGAATAAAAATTTCGCTTATTTATGAATGAAACCTTATGACGTAGGATTAGTGTGTGGACGATTCCAGACCTTCCATAAAGGTCATGAAAAATTAGTTGATACTGGTCTGTTACTGTGTGATCGATTACTGATTCTAATCGGCTCTGCACAGGAATCTGGAACTGAACGTAATCCGTTCAATATCAATACACGGACCAAAATCCTAAGAGAGATTTATGGAGATCGGCCAGAGATTATGATCTATGCACTTTCGGACATGACGGACGAAAATGATATTTGTCCTGAATGGGGACGTTATCTGTTAAACAATGTAGACAGATACATCTACAAGAATCCCGAGCTGCTGATTTATGGCAACGATGAAAGCCGAAGCGGTTGGTTTGACAAAAAAGATCTTGCAAACACAGCTGAATTAATCGTTAACAGACAGGATTTACCAATCAGTGCAACTATGGTGAGAGAAGCAATGGCAAAAGATGATCGAAAAAAATGGATGAGTCTAGTAAACCCACGTTTACATAAAATGTATGATGTATTACGTGCGGAACTTATGAGCGTACCGTTTTATCAGGAGCTAAGTAAAAATTAGCTAAAAAGAAGTCAAAAAATTAGTTATAAAGAAAAGGAGAAAGAAACAATGAATAAAGCAATTTTAATGGGAAGATTAACAAGAGATCCAGATGTAAGATACTCACAGGGAGAAAATCCTATGGCAATCGCACGATACACATTAGCGGTAGACAGACGATTCAAAAGAGATGGTGAGCAGAGTGCAGATTTTATTAACTGTTTAGCGTTTGGAAAATCAGCAGAATTTGCAGAGAAGTATTTCAAACAGGGTACAAAGATTGCTGTTTCCGGAAGAATCCAGACAGGTAGTTATACAAACCGTGAGGGTGTGAAAGTTTACACAACAGAAGTTGTGATCGAAGAACAGGAATTTGCAGAGAGCAAAGCAGCTGCATCCCAGAACAATAATAGGGGAGCTTCACAGCCAAGCACACCTCAGCCAAGCACGGCAGCAAGTGATGGTTTTATGAACATCCCTGATGGACTGGAGGATGAACTCCCATTTAATTAAGAAAGAACTTAGAATCATTATTGATCCAGTATATTCAGACAGATTGTCGGATATACTGGATTTTTTTTAGAAAGGAAGAGGACAAAATGCAAAATAAGAACACTATTAAAAATTGGAAGATTGAAATAACGGAGGAAGGAGCAAAATTATTTATTACAGAAGGAGCCGTAATGGCTAGAGATGTTTTAAATCTTGCGAGAGAACAGGCTATAAAATACAACTTATCAGTTCTAAAGATTTATATGCATGATGGACAGTATTATGATTATACTTTTGAAGATGATATGCTATATTTCATACATATGACTGAAAAGATTGAAAATGAAGATATTTCTTATTTGATGAAACGGGCTGCAGAAAAGTTATCAACTCTAAAATTAGACGATCGTATATGGAGCGTTAATTTTTCTATTGATAATCTTCCAAGAGAGAAAAATGGAGATCTATATGCTGCCTGTGCTATGGTCATTCATTTTTATGATAGAAATGATGATTATGAAATTGATTCACAACGGTTTTATTTTAATTTATCGTCAGGACAATGGGAATCTATTAAAAATGTAAAGAATAAGTCTATATCATGCAAAAATTCATTGGCCTGCAAAATTGGAGATAACTATTTTATGATTCAGAAATCAGAAGATGGTTACGATTATACACTTTATACTTCTGATTATTCAGAAATTGATGGAGGACAGCTTGATAATCCGGATATTTCTATTTATGATGCAATGAATGAAATCTTAGAAGATCTGGATATTGAGATTCCAGGTCATAAAGATGAAATTGATTATGAAGAATTAGAAGAAAAAGTTGAAAATGCAGAAAATGAACGTATCAACAAAATGTTATCAAAACACGGTTGTACAGTGATTGCTCAATCAGATCAGCATACTGATTTTCTTATAAAATCGGGAGAAAATTAGAATTGTGAAAGAATATTAAGAAATAACTAAAAGCGGTGTGAGTATAGAACTCATGCCGCTTTTTTACTAAAGGAGATAAACATATGAATGAAAACGAAATAAAAATTGCAGAAAGATTCAATATACTTGATAAATGTCAAAAGCTAGAGAAAGATTTTTTACGGCTTAGTAGAATAACAAAAGTAGAATTTGATCTAAACGGACTATATGAAAATATTTATCAGGTTATTATATTAGTAAAATATGAGATTCCAATGGAATTAGGTCCAAAGAAATATTTTAGAATCAGAACAAATATTTTGAAAAAAGTTTTGGAAATTGCACAAAACAACCAATTAATTCGAACAGACGATTCGATAGAAGATTATGGAGAGTATTTTTACATTGTATTTGATTGTTCTAGTTGGAAATATCAGATACAAAGATATACAGAACTTTTCAAAAATGTTTATGGTCCTGAAATTGAAAATCCTAAAGATGGGATGGAAAAGGAACGTGAAGTAATTAAGACTTTGATCAAAGAGGGACTTGGAATGCTTAATAAAGCGAGATCACAAGCTCTTTTTCTTGACGATATAGAGATGCAAGAGGATATTACAAATGCTTTGAATATTTTTCTGGCAGCAGAAGAAAAACAACAGAAGATTTCTCCGGAAAAAAATCTTTTTGAAGATTATACAGATGAGGAATTATTGATTTTTTATGATTGCCTTAAAAAAGCTGATTTTTATGTGATTCCTGAATTAAGCAAGATTGCTTCAAAATATGTTTCTAGCAAACGCTGCTATTTAGATTTGATTTTCGAGTTGTCTAAACGATGGTATCAAGAGAAACAGAAGAAATACAAAGAAGAAAATGGAAAATTTCATCAGTGGTTAGAGGGAGAAGATCCATTAATTTAAAAGATTAGTGATTGATTAAAGCCTCTAAGCTAAATTGAAGATATTATTAAGGAGAAAGAAATCATGTTAGTAGAAGTTACATATGCTTGTAAAATGGGATGTACGCATTGTTTATCAGACTGCAAACCGGATGGAGAACATATGACACTGGAAGTATTTGAAGATGTATTAAAATTTATGATCAAAAATCAGATTCCAACGTGGAGTTTTTCAGGTGGAGAAATGTTTGAACATCCAGATATTTTGAAGATGCTGTCACTTATCGAATCATATTGGAAGACATTACCGATTAAGTATCCAATCACATTTGCAACAAATGGTCGTGAACTTGTTCGTAACAAAAAAATTTATCATGCAGTTTCAGAGTTCTTGAAACACTGTGGAAAACGATATGTTATGATCCAGGTGACAGATGATCCGAGATTTTATCCCGATCCATTAACAGATAATGAAAAATATTGGTTATCTAAGTTAGGAGTTATTATTGATACGGTGCCTTCGGATCAAAACAATAAATCTCACTGTTTGTATCCACAAGGACGTGCTTTGAAGAATTATTCCGATGAATATTGGAATACGATTGCACCTAAATGTATCAATTGCATTTTGATTACAAAGCAGAAACCAGAAGCAACATTGAAGGATTTGGTCAATATACTTTTATCTAATGGAAAGGTTTGTACACCAGTTATTGCACCAGATGGAAGTATTAAGATTGGTGAGTCGGCACTTTGTCCTAAAATTGCATCTATTTACGATTCTGTTCCGGAAATTATGGAAAAGATTCGTAATGCGAAATGTCGTGCATGTAAGATTCCATGGGAAAAATTAAAAGAAACAAATCCAATCGCATATTTATTATGTGAAAATTTTTGATAAGAAAGGAGGCTCACTCTACAGTGGGGCAAAAGAGGCTTAGATGATAAGTCTCTTTTGTTTACTTATAATGAGCAAAACGGAAATCGGAAAAAGAATAAGAAAAATTAGGATTCTAAATGGTCTGTCTCAATCTGAGTTAGGTGAAAAGCTGGGATTGACAGCAGATCGAATTCAAAAATATGAAAATGGAGCAAGAAATCCAAAAGTCTCCATGATATTTCGGATAGCAAATGCTTTGGATGTTAATGCTGCTGCATTATATGATCCAACACCATGTGATGATTTAAGTACCATGTTTTTTTTCTTTGAAATGGAAGAAAAATATGGAATGACTATTAAAAAAATTGTAGATGATGATGGAAATGTTAAATATGCAGTTGTGGCGAATTCTGAAAATCGTATGTATGATTATTTATCTAAATGGCATGATGCTTATATATGTAAAAAAATTGAAAGTAAATTGGTAGATACGCAAGAAGAGAGGGAAAGAATTTTAGAAGATTATGCTAGATGGAAAAGTAAATTTCCAAAAAGTATAGAGAATTCTAAAGATTTAAAAGAGAATCAAAAGCAGAAATTGAAGAAGAAAATAGAAGAATTGCAATCTGAATATGAAAGATTACATTGAATGGCCGAGAATTCCCGCAGAGTATCTTAAAAAATAGCTTATTACGGACGCTGTTCTATAAAATCATACAAAAATTGAAAATATTAATTAAGGAGAAAATTATGAACAAAAAAATTAAAAAAATGGAAGATGTAGTAACAATTCCAATGACAAAATACGTTACAACAGATGGAAAAGAATTTGCAGATGATTATGATGCAAATATGCATCAAGCACATTTAGATTCAATGGCCGAGGCAAAGTTATGCTTTGAAAAATATGGAATTTATACCAGTGATCTAATAATTAAAAATCATAAAAATAATGATCAAATTATTAGCAATGATTATCTTCTTACTCGCGTCTTACATACAGATATATCAAGTAATGATGATTTGTATATCTTACAGGCAAAAGATGAGGAAGCTGAAAAAGAAATTCTGAAAACATTTCGTGATTACTTGAATACAGATGTTATGGATCGTCGTTTTTTGAATGCGGCAAACAATTATATATTTCCCCATACAATCATCTTTTGTAGAGATTCCATTTATGGAAATTATAATGCTTTGTGTGCAGAAAGGGAATTTGAGCTTATTGAAAAGGCTTTAAAATTTGGAAGACAAGTCTTAAATATGGCAGACAAAAAAGAAGATAATATCGTATCTGATGAAGCGAAAGAAAAAAATATGATTAATAAAAGAGAGTTGGCAGCAAGATTAAAACAGGGAGAATGTCTTGAAGAAATTTTTGATTTTACTGATGGTCAGGAATGTTTGATTTATAAAGGAGAATTTGAAGTATCCGATAAAATTATTTATATTCCTGATATTTATCTTAATAAATTGAACCTTGGAGTCGTAGCGACAGGAGAAAATTTGAATGATATTTTGAAAAATTGCTATACAGGAAATGATTTCTTGAAGGAATGCAATGGATACAAAAACATTGCCAAAGCCTTATTTGATTTTGTTGATTGGCAGCATCCAAACATCCAAGATCTCACTGATTGTTATGATGAAGAAAAATTTTACAATGAATTTGGAATTCATTTTGATGATTTAGGTAATGATTAGCCATTGAGATGTATAACAAAGTATTGAAGTTGAAATCAGAGAAATTTATATTATATAAGAAAGGAAGAATACTAATGAATCATAATCGTAATGCCCATTATTGGGAAAATAGAGACGAAAGAAAAGAAAGAGCTTATCTCCATACAAAAAATATGGCTTATGTTTTTTCAGATCATATTGAACAATGTGTTCGAAATACAAAATTATATGATGATACAAATACATTTGATGAATTAAATCCAGTATTGACAAGAGAAGTTTCCGTTGTTGATCTGGATACGGTGTCTGCAATATTTCGTTACAAAAGGAAAGAAAAAAGGACGGCAATTCTTAACTTTGCCAGCTATAAAAATGCCGGCGGAATGTTTTTACAAGGTAGCAGTGCTCAGGAAGAAAGTTTATGCCATGCATCGTTTTTATACAATGTATTATCTGAATTCAAAGACTATTACGCTTGGAATGATAAGCACAAGAATCGTGCATTATATGAAAATCGAGCATTGTATTCTCCTGATGTTGTATTTACAAATGATAGTGTAGGGACACTTTGTGATGTAATTACATGTGCTGCACCAAACAAATCGGCAGCACAGAAATATTGTCATGTATCAGATGAAGAAAACTATAATGCATTAGAGTCAAGAATTCGTTTTGTCTTACATATTGCAGAAAAAGAAAAAGTAGACACGCTTATTTTGGGTGCTTACGGAGCGGGAGTTTTTGGTCAGGATGCAACAGAAGTTGCACAGATTTTCAAAAGACTTTTGATTGAAGAATTTTGGACTTTTTTAAGGAATAAATCTTTAGAGAAATTATGTATTACAATTCAATATTTTTGATATAGAAGCATAGATTAAGCAGACGAATGGTCTGTTTTTTTTATGCTTTTATTTATATATATACCTGTTAATAATCAGTCGATCAGAGAGGAGGTGACAATGATATGAGTAAAAAAAGAATACGAGTTATTGGTCTTTTTATTGCGGTATTAAGTCTTGCGGTGCTAAGTGGATGTGGATCTGCAAAGAAAAAACAAAAAGCAACTACTAAAACTACAGAAGTTGCATCAACCACGGAAAAGGAAAATATTTCAAAAAATAAAGATCAGCAGACAATAACATCGTCAGCTACGACAGAAGCTACAACCAAAGTGACGACAAGCACAACAACAAGCACAGCGAAAAAAACAACCAAAGCAACAACAGAAACACCAATTGCTACTAAAAAAGACGAACAAAAAGCTGCAGTTAAGGCGACGGTTACTTATAACGGATTTTCTGACACAAATAGTGTGGAAATGAAAATGTCTGATGGAAGTTATGAAGTGATGATCGTTGAAAAAGAGGATTTAATTAAGAAGTTAGAAGATTTAAATCCTGGAACAAAAGTAACAATTCGGTACAAAGCCAAAGCAGGACAAGCCAATAAGCAAATTATTGCGGTATTTTAAATAAGGAGGAAGTATAGGTTATGAAAAAAGGAACATGTAAACGATTCATGGCAATGGCAATGAGTCTGGTAACTGCCTTAGGAACAGGATTTGGAGGAGGGGTCAACATGGTTTATGCTGCAAATTCCTTCAAAGCTGGAGATACAGTACAAATCAAGTATCTGCATAACAATAAGACTTATAAAAAGAGTGCAGTGGATGCAAGATGGAATGATAAGATTCTAGGTACAAAAATGCCTGGATACATTGATGAGGATTCCAATGCAATGTATTCTGCTTACTGGATTTTTGGACAGGCGGAGGGTCCCAAAGTATTATATAAAAACAGTGGAGATACTTTTACATTAAGCAGATATAATACAACCATTAAAATGACAGTCGATAGTAAGACTGCTTATATCAATGGCAAAAAAACAACAATGTCTACAGCTCCACGAAAAGTATATAACTACGGCAACAAAACTAATTACATTATGGTGCCGGGATCATGGACAGCCAAAAATTTAGGCATTAGCTATAAATGGAATGCTACGAAACGTGCAGGCTGCATGAGAGCGGCCAGTCAGTCAGGTGGTTCTAATAATGCAACTACAGCTACAACGAAGCCTACAACAACGGCAGTGAAACCCACAACAACAACGGCAAAACCAACAGAAACTAAGCCGGAAGTTGTAAACAAAAAAGTAACAACATCCTATGATATGACAGCATCTGCGTATGCGAAAGAACAGAGCAAAGCTGTTCCTAAGTATAACAATCAAACGTTTGATGAAAATGCATATCAGAAAAAAATTACATCAACAGTAAATGATGAACAGTATATGAGAATTGATGTTTATCATAATGTAAATGAATCTGCATTTGCGAAAAAACTGGATGAGTTATTACAAAATAAAAATAACAGCGTGTTAAAAGGAAAAGCAAGTGCAATCATTGCAGCTGCTAAAAAAGAAAAGATTGATCCAGTGTACTTAGTATCCCAGACGATTAATGAATCTGCATACGGAACAAGTGCATTAAGTAAGAAAGTTATTACGAAGGTCATTACAGGCGATAGTGTAAAAAAAGATGCCAATGGAAATGTAACAGGATTCCAGAAAGTTAATGGAAAATATATTACAAAAACAATTCCGGAAACAACAGTATATAATCTGTATGGAATCAAGGCATATGACAGTGATCCGCAGCTTTGTGGTTCTTCCTATGCGTATTATATGGGATGGACAAGTGTAGACAAAGCATTAAATGGAGCTGCACAGTATGTTGCTGATAATTATATTCATAATACCGTTTATCAGCAGAATACACTATTCAAAATGAGATATAATCCGAAAAAGGATAATATCTGGCATCAGTATTCAACAAATCCTTCTTATGCAGAAGAAATTGCAGAACATATGAAAAATATGAAATCTGTATATGATGGATGTTCTAATACATTTACCTATGACAGACCAGCTTTTGTGAAAGAACCTGAAACAACGACTACAACAGCCAAACCCACAACGACAACTGCCAAACCAACGACTACAACTACCGCGACAAAGCCAACAACGACAAAATATACAGTTACGGGAACATTACCAAACGCTCGTGTAAAAGCTTCTAAGAGTAATTATGATTTAAGAATCAAGTTACCTAGCGGAGTGACAAGCTATTATCTTGAAGATAAGTATACTAGCCGTCAATTATTCATGTCTTGTGCAGGCAATTATGTAAGCCATTTTAATAATGCTTCAAACCGCTACGCAAAAAGCAGTATGTCAGGATTTACAGTCAAATATAATTCTACGAAAAAAAGAACATATGTCTATGTAAAAGCCTCTAGTTCTTATCGTGGATATGCTGTTTCTTTTGACAATGGATATGCTTACATCAAATGGGGAACACCAAAAACAATGTATAAAAATATCTTAGTTTTAGATGCCGGACATGGTGGTTCTGATTCTGGAGCAACAGGAAATAGATTAAGAGAAAAGGACCTTACATTAAGCATTGTTTTAGCAGCAAAGAAACAATTTGATAAGGATAAGAATTATGCAGTGTATTACACAAGAACCACTGATACTTATCCATCTTTGACAGATCGAAGTGATCTGGCAAACAACGTTGGAGCTGATTACTTCCTTAGTTGCCACATCAACTCTGCAGGAGCAACAGCAAAAGGTTCAGAGACGTTATACAATTCTCAAGGATATAAAGCATCCAATGGAGTTACATCCTATAAGTGGGCAGCTAATGTACATAACTTTACAAAGGCAGCAACAGGATTTACGAACAGAGGACTGGTAGATCGTACTGGATTAGCTGTATTACGTCATACAAAAACTGCATCTACTTTGACAGAGTTTGGATTTATCTCCAACAAATCCGAAGCTGCATCTATGAAAACTAATACAGACAAGTATGGAAAAGCTATGTATGACAGCGTTGTTAAAATGTTCAAGACAAACCCATCAAAACGATAATGATTTCTGCATGGTCAGAAATTAATTATAATTTTTTCAGGAAGGAGGAAAGTAATTATGACAAAAGAATTAAAAAGAATGTCATTTATGGCACTTGCAGTTATGATGCTTGCAGGCGGATTTCTTTTAGCATCTGGGAAAAGTCAGCATGTTATGCCTAAAAAAGCAGTAGCTGATATTACAGAAACAGTGCCGGAAACAGGTACAGATGAAATTGTAGCTGGTGATGAAGAAGTTCCATTATAATCAATGACAAAATTGTTACTCAGATTAAGAAGCAGATATGTATTTTTATGTGTCTGCTTCTTTTTTTTTTCAAATATATATGGTATAATATTAATGTATTTTTATTAGATTCCTCGTCCATAATAGGATAAATAGGACTTTTTTTAAGAATATACAACAACACAGAACATTTAACCATAAGGGTATAAGATTAGACAGACAATTTGTCTGCTTTTTTTATGCCCTTTTTTAATTTTTAGAAAGGATGGATTTATACCATGAAGAATTTAGAATTAAAACCAAGCGACATTTTAACAGTAGATGGAGAAGTTATGCAGATTGATACGATCACTTCACAGCTTGCTTCCATTGAAGATGTAGGAGGACAATATAAGGGTTCCATAATCATTAAGTTTTATGACAAAAATGGAGAATTCCATGACATTAACAGTGATGAAAACCGCATATTAATGTATACGGAAGATCTGGTAATGAGTACATGGAGAACCTTAGAGGTTAGCTACAAAGTACGAAAAAATATCAATGCATATTTCAAAAAAATGCTGCCAAACTATGAGTTAATCAGTGTTGCAAGACAAAGCAATCTTCCACAAGATGCTCATTTATATATGATTTCAGCGGTACAGAAAAAAACAGGGGAATATGCTGTCTGGACAAGCTGGAATGAAAAAATTCAAAATTTGAATTTTGGGCATTATTGTTTAAAACCTAAAGCAGAAATTGTATTAGATATATTTGATAATGCTTTTTTTGACGGCTTTTCAGAGATTAAGAAGGCTGTTAAGGCAGAAAGTGAGGAAGAAAATGACTGATTTCAGTACAATGAGAACCATTTGCTTTACCGGACCAAGACCCAATAAACTGTATGGATACAAAAACAAGGAAAAATATCAGAAACTTGTCGATTGTATTCATGATTTCCTTCGAGGTTTTTGTAGAATAGAATCGGATGAAATCTTAACAGTTATTACAGGTGGAGCACAGGGAATCGATCAGCTTGCTTTTTGGGCAGCAAATTCATTAAAGAAGAAGTATTCCTTAAAAAATGAAGTGTATATTCCATTTGTTGGTCAGGAAGAACTCTGGAATGAAACAGGTCTGTTTGGCAAAAAAGAATATCGAAAGATGAAATCTATGTCAGATAAGATTGTAGATGTTTCCAAGATTCGAACATTGGATGTATCAACAAACGATGGAAAAATTAAAGCACTTTTAGAAAGGAATAAAGAAATGGTTGATAATAGTCAGATGATCGTCGGATTATATCCTTTGAATAAGGATTTTACAAAAGACAGAAATAGTGGAACTGCAAGCTGCTTACGTTATGCAAAAGACAAAATTCCAATCTGTCTGATCGATCCGGAAAGTCATTTGATAGAGTTTCATCCATGTAATGAGTAGAATCAAGAAATTGCTTCTACTTTTTTATTATTAAAAGAAAGAAGGGAAAAACATGTATTATTTACATATTTATAACAGCGAAAAAGAAGAAGGCTCTATTGTGCTTCCATTTGAGGATATGCAGCCTATGATTAATTTCGTGGTTGATCAATATCAGAAAACGATAAAGCGTTTGAAAACTAACAATAAGAAATACCAGAAAATCACATCAACTTGGGATAAAAATAAGTATGATGAGACATTAGAAGAATCAATCAAAAACTTTGAATTTGGGATTTTTTGTTCTATGGAAATAACAATTTGCTATGAATTAACTCCAGAATATAATGAAGAAAAACATAGCGAAAAGACTAAAAGAACAGAAGTAATTCATTGGGAGATTATTAAGAACTATCCTTTAAAAGAAAAAGAAATAGTTAACTTAATGATGAATCCAGATTATGAATTTGAATGTAATATTTGGGAAGAAATGTTTTCTCAGGAAGTAATTCTTCCAGGAGCTGCGTATACGTGGTATCAAGATATTGGTGTAGAATTTGAATTCTGCATCGAAAATGGAGAAAACTACAGTGCAATTTACCGGATGGATATGAATAAAGCAGGTGACGATTTTGAAACAGATCATGATGAATTTTACCATTATGAAATTGATCCAACGGATCCTGAATGGAAAGCAAATCTTGAGATTGAAATGTGTAGAGTATTGATTTTATTACACGATTTGAAGTAAGAAAGAAAAGAGGAAAAAATTATGTATTATGTAATTGCAAAAAATAGCGAAAATAAAAAGACGTATGTGTCTACATTTAAAGAAAAAAGAGAAGCTGTTTCAAATATTGCTTTTCGATTCAAAAAGAAATTAAACAGTCTGAATTCAAGCAAGCATGATATTAAAAATGTCGAAACTTGTTGGGATTGTGATGAGATATATGAGGAATTGCTTGATCAGAATTATGATCAGCTCTCAGAATCAAAAAAAGTTAAGATCATGTATGATTTATTCAATTACGAGCAAGAAACTTATGCACGTCAAGATATTAGCTGGCAAATCATTTTTGCAAATCGTGGGCCTGATTCAGATTTATATGATTTTGTGTTGGATTCAAGATATAAATTTGAATGTAATATTCCAGAATCAAGACCATCAAATAATATAGTTCTTCCTAATGCAGCACGCATTTTGTTTGAAGACATTGGTGTAGAATATGATCTTCACATCGAAAAAGGAGTAGATCGTAGTTGCATTTATAAGATCAAAAAAAATGAAAATGGAGACGGTTTTGAAAGAGATTGCGATATACATTGCTCTCACGATGTTCAATTTGAATTTCCAGACTGGAAATCATATCTTGAATCAGTAATGTGTAAAACATTGATTGAAATGCATCATTTAAAGATTACTTTCAATGAAAATGATGTGGAGGATATGTTCAGCAAAATTATCGGGATGAGATTTTCAACGATTGCTATGGTTGAAAAATGGATTTTTGAAAAATTACAGGCTACAAAAAAAAGTCTGCCAAATTTTGTGCTCCAGGAATCAGAGATTAATGATGAAATTTTATTCGGAGATGCTGATGTAGATTTTGTGCTTGATGGAACTTTCGGAAAGGGTGTTTTTAAAAAACATTATTCAGATTTTTCCATCTCATATCTAAAAACAAACGATCATCAGATGTTTATTACTGATGCACATTGGAATTAATTTAGAAAGAGGACTGCGGTCCTCTTTTTTTGTTAGAAAGGAAGAAAAAGATTATGAGTAATTTAAAGAAAAAATTCACAGTTGATGAAGAGATTGTGTGGAAATTTGAAGATTTTGATAGTCAGGGAGAACAAAACGTAAAGTGCAGGATCGTAGAAGTGCATGAAGATTACTGTGTTGCACACACAGAAGGGAATCATAATGGCTACGATGACATGAGATTATGCATTGAAGCTTCCAATGAAGAAAATTTTTATCATATCTAAAATCTGAGAAAGGGGTCAATACTATGCAAAAAATAAATGATTTTGGAGAGAAAATTGGCGGAGCAAAAAAGGATCTTTGGAAAGAAAGAAATATGATCTTTGAAGATACAATTGAAATGACAGAAGCAGAAAAACGCAAATATGTAAAACGAGACAATATCTGGAAAAAGATCAATGCAGAAGAAATGTTAGAAAAAGGATATCCGAGATTAATCGTTTTCTGGCTGAAAGAAATGCGAGCTTGTATCTATCCTGACATGAAACGTACATACATTAGCATAAAAGAATACATCCAGGCAATCGAAAAGATTCGAGATATTGTTATGAAGGTTAAAACCGAAGATGATATCAATCTTGCATGGAAAAAGATTCTTTGCGAAGAAGGAGTGCTTTATAAAACAGGACCATGTCGTTATAGCTATGCTGTACCATACTATGGTATTGCTAATGGGAACAAATTTCTAAAGCTTCATGAGAAAGACGCTCTCGATAGGCTAAAGATGAAAATGGAAAAAACGGGATTTGGCTTATCAAAAACGGAATTCTTATCAAAGAAATACGATATTATAGAATTTGACGAGAAAACTGTAAAGGTAGAACATGAGCGTTTCGGAATTCAAAAAGGAAAACCTTGCATTGAATGGAAAATATCAGGAGAGATATATCCTTTCTATTCAAGAAGTGAAGAGATTAATCTGGAAGAGATCAAAAAAGGGCAGTATTTATTATTATGTAAAGAAAGTCGTGATGTTCTTTTTTATGGAAGTAAACCAGAAGTTATTTTATTCAAGAATAAATTGATTGATTTATTAATTGCAGGAGAAAAAAGAAAAACAAAACGCAAAGGTAAGAAGAAATTAGTACCAAAACAGCTGGAAAATATAGAACGAAAAGGAAAAGATTATCGTCACGGTCATAATATTGTGGGAGACGATTTCTTAAATGCATTTAAGATTCGTGGCGGTGAGTTTGGAAATTATACAAATGACAAAGACCGTCAGGCAAACTTAAACATGGCGTATGAAGCATTTTGTGATTTAGCTGATGCTTTAGAAATATCACGAGAAGATATTGGACTGACAGGTTTGGAAACAGGAGCATTAGGAATCGCTTTTGGTGCGAGAGGTCATGGAAATGCTTTGGCTCATTATGAACCAGGGAGAGAAGTTATCAATCTTACAAAACTACGTGGAGCAGGATCATTAGCACACGAATGGGGTCACGCTTTCGATGATTTTTTGGGGAAAATTGTAGACTCGCATATTGTTGGTCACTACGCAACCAATATGCTTAGAATCGATGCGATTCCAGAATCATTTAAAACGCTGATTCATAGGTTGATCAGAAATGAAGATAATACTTTCACTGAGTTTTATATGAATGCTGAAAAAATTGATCAGGGAGCAACAAAGACAGAAAATGGATACTGGAAAAGCAAAGTTGAATTATTTGCTCGTGCATTTGCGTGTTATGTAAAAGATAAACTCAGAGAATCAGGAAAAAGAAATGATTATTTGTGTGGACATGCAGATCTAGTGAATTATGAATCAGAAGAAGGGCTGATTGCAGCTTATCCAACGGGTGAAGAAAGGAAGAGATTTTTTGTTTTGTTTAATCAGTTATTTGTTGAATTAAAACAGCTGGGATATCTTCACGAACCTATTGACGATTATGAGTTTAATAATAATAGTCATAGTCAATTCAAGGATCTGGCTTCTGAAAACAATATTGATCTTGACAATGCAACACAGTTAACATTTGCAGATTTTGGAATTTAAAAACAGCAGAAACTTTATAATACAAAGACAGGTAGGATTACTGCCTGTCTTTGTTTATATATCATTTATAAGGAGAAATTTATAATGGAATCAACAGATAATAAAAATAAAAGAGATGATCGAATAGGTATGTCTATGATGATGAATTGTGGAATGAGAGCAACTATTATAAATTATAGAACTTGCAACGATATAGATGTACAATTTAAAGATGGCATAATCGTTAAACACAAAAAATTTAAATGTTTTCAAAAAGGTGAAATAATGAATCCTAATCTGTGGAAGAATAGGCGAGAAGGAATGTCATTAATGATGAACTGTGGAATGAAGGCCAAAATCATAAAATATGAAAATAGCATGGATATAGATGTACAATTTGAAGATGGTACAATCGTTAAACATAAAGGATTTGGAGCTTTTCAAAAAGGTGGAATATCAAATCCAAATTTACTTAAAAATAAGCGAGAAGGAACATCGTTGAAAATGAACTGTGGAATGAGAGCTACAATTATAAATTATCGCAATACTTCTGATATAGATGTACAATTCGAAGACGGATATATAATCAGACATACTACATATTATGCTTTTTCTAATAGAGCTGTCAATAATCCAAAAGCTTACGGAATACCTGGAATTTCAAGAAATGAATATGCGTTACAATATATATTAAAACCATATGGTTTTAAAAAATCAGAAAAGGGTTCTTTAAAATCATTAGGTTTAGGAAGATTAGAATTGGATTTATATAATCCTAATTTAAATGGCCATAGGATTGCAATTGAATATGATGGATATTTTACATGTAATCGTTATGGACATACAAAGAATAAAGATTTAAAAAAGAATAAAAAATGTTATAATGCTAATATTACACTTATTAGAATAAGAGAGCCACAGTTATGTGAATTAAACAGTACATCCATAGATTACAAATTAAATTCATCCGCTATTATGTCACAAGATTTTCTAAATATTATTAATCAGATAATTAATTTTTTGAATAAAAATTTCAAAGCCAAAATACCAACTGTCAAAGAAATACCTAAAGATGATATTTTATTAAATTTTGCTCATGAGTGTTATGGATATAATCATAGCAATCGAGTAGGAATGACATTAATGATGAATTGTGGAATGAAAGCCAAAATCATAAAATATGAAAATAGCATGGATATAGATGTACAATTTGAAGATGGTACAATCGTTAAACATAAAGGATTTGGAGCTTTTCAAAAAGGTGGAATATCAAATCCAAATTTACTTAAAAATAAGCGAGAAGGAACATCGTTGAAAATGAACTGTGGAATGAGAGCTACAATTATAAATTATAGTAATTGCAACGACATAAATGTACAATTTGAAGATGGCACGATTGTTAAACACAAAACATTCAGATGCTTTCAAAAGGGAAGTATAGATAATCCTAATATATCAATTAAAAATAAACGAAATGGAATGACATTAACGATGAATTGTGGAATGAAAGCCACAATCATAGAATATCGTAATTCTTGTGATATAGATATACAATTTGAAGATGGTACGATTGTTAAGAATAAAGAATTTAAATCTTTTCAAAAAGGTGAAATAATGAACACTAATATATCAATTAAAGATAAACGAATAGGAACATCGTTAATGATGAATTGTGGAATGAGAGCTACAATTATAGAATATCGTAATTCTTGTGATATAGATATACAATTTGAAGATGGTACGATTGTTAGGCATAAAACATTTAGAAATTATGGAAATGGTGCAATATCTAATCCTAACATTTCTATAATTAGGACTAATTCGTTAAACGATAAACGAAAAGGTATGTCTAAAAAAATGCATTGCGGAATGAAAGCTACAATTATAAAATATCGTAACACTTCTGATATAGATGTACAATTTGAAGATGGCACAATCGTTAAGCATAAAGGATTTGGAGCTTTTCAAAAAAGGAATATTAAAAATCCTAATGTATCAATTAAAGATAAACGAATAGGAACATCATTAATGATGAATTGTGGAATGAGAGCTACAATTATAGAATATCGTAATTCTTGTGATATAGATATACAATTTGAAGATGGTACGTGTATTAAACATAAACGATTTGAAAATTTTCAAAGAGGGAAAATAATGAATCCTAATATTTCAATGGTCAAGACTAATCCATTAAAAGATGAACGAAAAGGTATGTCATTAATGATGAATTGCGGAATGGAAGCTATGATCATAGAATATCGATACGCTCGTGATATAGATGTTCAATTCAAGGATGGAACAATCGTTAAGAATAGGACATTTGGATGTTTTCAAAAAGGAGAAATAGCAAACCCATCTATAAAGGCTAAGCGTAATATGACATCATTATCATCGAATAAAAAAATATAGAAACTTGAACAATAATTCAAACATTGACATGAAAAAACTGAAATGATAATATGGTAATAGAAAAGATGTTACCGATATAACGGTCACATGATATATTTACGATTTAAAATGATGATCGCTCAATTTTCCAGGTTGGGGCGATTACAGAAAAGAAGTAGTTAAGCAAGCATAAAATTGTTTAACTGCTTCTTTTTCTTATATAAATTTTATGTTATAATGAAAATGTATTTTTTATTAGACTCACAGATCAGTATAACTGTGACATTTTTTAGAAAACACAAAAATAGAAATTTTACAAACCCAATGGTGTAAATTGAGCAGATATAAATTATCTGCTTATTTTTATGCCATTTTTTATTTTTAGGAGGAAAAATAATGAAAATAATGAACTATGAAGAATTCAAATTGGAATTAGAAAAAGAATTGCCAAAAGCATCAAAAAATGAGTTAGTAGGACTAGAGATAATTTTTTCTAAGCTAGTACGTACAAACAGAATGATGGATGGGATCAAAATTACTCGAAAAGGAGAAGATAGAGGAATTGCGATCAATATACAGCAATTGTATGAGATTTATCTTCCATATTATGATTTTCCATATACATTGGATACAATTATTAAGCAGGTAAAAGCGTATTTTCTTCATGAAGATCGAAGAGAAAAAGAAGAAAAACTCTCAAAAGAAACAGCTAAAGTATTTATTCAATTAGTAAATATGGAAGAGTCAAAAGAAATGCTTCAACATGTTCCACATCGGCAATTTCTTGATCTTGCAATAATATATCGTATAGTACGCGAAGAAACAGATCAGGGATTTGAAACAGGGATTGTTAATAACGAACTTATGGAAGCCCTTGATTGGAGTGAAAAGGATTTGTATCTAAAGGCAATGAGTCAACATATTATGAAAACAAAAATTACGTTGCTTGATGATGTTACTTGTGAACTGCTACTTAAAGCAGGAGCACCAAGAGAGTTTGTAGATATTATGTATCCACCAGAAGCAGAGTCTCATCCTGTGTATATGCTTACGAATGAAAATATGCTTTTTGGAGCAAATGAAATTCTCTATACGGAAAATCTATGGAAACTTTCAAATAAACTCCATTCAGATCTTTATATTATTCCGTCATCTATACATGAATGCATCGTGTTACCCGACGATTGTTCCATTCATGATGTAAAAGAAATGTTAGGTGCAGCTAATGATATTATAGTTTCAGAGAGCAATCAACTAAGCTATAACATTTATCATTATGAGCGAAAAACCGGAAATATCAAAATTGTAGAAAAGGAGAATAGATAATGATAAAAGAAAGATATAAAAAATATGCAGCTATTATTCAGCGTGCAAAAGAAGAGGGCCTTCATGTTAACAATAAACTTTCAGTATTAATGGATATTGAAAGTGCAGATCGCAAATTTAACATCAGATTAGATGAATGGCTTCAAGCAGATTTATTTAATTTTACACATGATTTTTATGGAATTATCGATCATATTGTACGAGATCAGTTTCCAGCAACGAATTTTGAAGGATTTATTCCTAGATTCGCATCTAAAAAATAGAAACTCAAGAGAAATTATTGAATGAAAGATTATTAAAAACAAAAGGCAGACATAAATATGTCTGTCTTTTGTGCATTTTATAAGGAGGAAAGATTTATGAGAATTAAAGAATACAGAACAGAATTGGATAAGGATAAGAAGAATGTTTTGTGTGAGATAGGTTATTACGATGTTACAGAAGATAGATTTGATAAGCCCGAAAAAATTGCTCGTTTTGCAATAAACCAGCTGCATCTCGATCGACGTGCAGAAGAATATGTTTATGTCGTTGGGCTTACTACAAAAACACAAGCACTTGGCGTCTTTGAAATTTCACATGGAGCCGTTTCTGCATCCATATGCAATCCTAGAGAAATTTTTATCCGATTATTATTATGTGGAGCTAGTACTTTTGTAATGATACATAATCATCCGTCCGGAGATACAAATCCATCAAAAGCAGATCGTATGGTTGCACAAAAATTAAAAGAAGCGGGAGATTTACTGGGAATTACCATGATAGATAGTATTATTATTGGATATCATTATTATCTTAGTATGAAAGAGAATTCAAACGCCAAATTACTGAATCGTATGAGTATTTAAAGAGAAAGAGAGAAAATAATGAGTAATTGGATAAGCCGTAAGGCACAATATTTCAAAAATAATGGAGATATTGATCGAAAAAAAGAATGTACGTGTTTTTTGTTAGATACGATCAACAGTAATCTTTATGAAGTTGTACACGCTGCCTTTTATTGCAATGTATATTATGCTGCAGTTGTGCAAACAAAAATATTCAATGGGCAGGAGTATAAAAAGATTCCAAAGAAAGATCAGAAAATCACAGCTATGATTATTGATACAAAAACCCAAAAGAAAGAATTTATTTATCTGAATCTTGAAAAAGAGTCTGATATGCCAATCCGCAGAGAATGTCCCAAAATTATTCTTAATCTGTTGTCTGATACGGATGATGAAAATTCGCAGGAATGGAGAAAACAGTGTCATAAAAGCTTACAGATTAAGAGAAAGTTATTAAAACTTGATGGACTGCCGGAAGGTACTAGAATTCAATTCCCTTCACTTCTTTCATTTTCAAACGGTGTAGAAAAAGGTGATTCCATTATTCTACTAAAAAGTAATCGTAAGTGGATATGGGAGAAGTATCAGTATCGATTTATGAAAAGTTACATTAATCCAGATTATACAATTTTACAGAAAGAGGAAATAAAATGAGGAAAACAGAAATTATATTTAAAAGAAATACTAACTTTATGTTGCATGGTTATGTTTGGAAACCTGAATGTAAACCGGTTGGAGTAATACAGGTAATCCATGGAATGACAGAATATATTGGCAGGTATGAAGAATTTGCAGCACATTTTACCGATTTAGGGTATGTTGTGTGTGGATTTGACTTAGAAAGTCATGGAAAATCTATCCCTATTCATCATAAGGACAGTGGATTATATATCCCTATTCATCATAAGGACAGTGGATTATATATTCATTGTTGGGATGATCTTATCGCGGATGTTGAGATGCTTAGAATCAAAATACGTCGTCAATATCCAGAGATTCCATACGTTATGTTGGGATTTTCACTTGGATCTTTTGTTTTACGATCACATCAATGCATATATCCCAAAACAGCGAATAAGCTGATTTACATTGGAACCGGGCAGCCTAAAATGAATGAGTTAAAATTTGCTCACTGGATTGTAAAAACATTATGTAAAAAGGATGATCAACCATCAAAATTAGTAAAAAAATTAGCTTTTGATAATTATAATCGGAAATTCAAACATTCTAAGAATGGCATTGATTGGTTATTAAAAGATGAAAAAGCTCAGGAAGATTATCTGTCAGATAAAAGAGTTGTTATGGATATGACACCAAGATTTTTCCTTCAATTCTTAAATGGCATGATGAAGATTCAGAGCAATGAACACTGGTTGTATTACAAGAATGATGTTTTATTCATTGCCGGAGAGGAAGATCCAGTATCCTGCGGTTTACCAGAAGTATTAAAGAGATACAGAAGAGCCGGGGCAAGAATAACAAAAAAAATTATAAGTGGATACCGACACGATGTTTTACATGATTCATGTAAAGAGAAGGTATTTCAGTGTATTGAAAAATTTTTATAGTTGTAAGAGAAAGGAGTAAGATTAGAAAAGGTAATATCATATGTAGATATTATCATTCTAATCAGTAATTATTATGAAAGAATTTATTGATAAATTTGCCGAAAAGGTAATAACAACAAAAGAAAGCTTTGATGTTAAAAGAGATAATGGGAAAATAGTGACTTTTGTACAAAGACAATGTGGAGATGCAAGATACATTTACAGTTTTCTTGGTGCAAAATATTATCAGATTGATGAAAAACCAGATTTTTGTGCAGTTGTAAAGGATGATCAAATTTATATTGTTGATGATGGGATATTCTTTAGATACGATGCTGTCAAAATGTGGCCAGATAATGTTATGCACATTGATGAGTATGTAAATGAACTTAATCATAAGATCGGTGAAGAATTCAAGAAATTTTATGATAGTTTGCCGATAAAAGAAGATTTTACGGAAAGTGGAATTCATTATATGATTAATGATATTCGTAGAGATTTACTACTGCCATCTAAAGTCAAACGTGAAAATATTCGTTATGACAGAAGGCCTAGCTGCAATATTAAAATCAATAAAGAAATAGCAATTCAATATCTTTGTGGAATTATTGATTATAAAAAGTACACAGAAAAAGAATTTGAAGCCGTGAGAAACACTTTAATGATCAGTAAGTCGAAAAGATGTAAAATGCAACAGCTTTTAGAACCGGGAAATATTGTAACAGAAGATGAATCCAAGTTATCTTTAAAACTTCGTTCTTTGAAACGATCCGGACAGAAAAATGTAGAGGTGCAATTTACAGATTCAAAAGATCATCTTAGAGGGACAGCAAAAGTAAAGATTGTGGATTTGTTATATGCAATGGTTGAAAAAGAAGCATTACTTCCTTCTTATTGTGACAAGCATGATTCTGATACATGTGATTTCCTTGAACGGTTAGAAAAATTTGGACAGGTGAATAATGTCAAGTTGTATGATATTATGACATTTGATAACATTACAAAGATCAAGTCATTATTAGACGATGCGATATTATACAAAAAATAGCATAAAGGAAGTAGTTGAGCGAAAATTCGTTTAGCTGCTTCTTTTTTTTATGATAATTATATGATATAATACATATGTATTTTTATTAGATTCCAAAATTCCAGAGGTGGAATAGGACTTTTTTTAGATACATAAAAAACAGAAAATTAATAACCAACAAGGGTATAAATTAAAACAGACGTTAGGTCTGCTTTTTTTGTGCCTTTTTTTATTTTAAGAAAGGAGAAGATTAAAAAGATGTTTAAAACAAATTGCAAATGCCCAAGATGTGGAGGAATTCTTTATACACAGACAGAGTATGGAGATTATTCTTACCAATGTCAAAATTGTGATGAAGATTTTTATGATTTTGAAGTAACTAATACTGAGGGATTAGAAGATACCCATAATGTTTTTGTGCCTGTAGAATGTATGGCAGCAGAATATCCGATAGAAGATCAATGCTATATAATTCCAATTCAGGAGTTCAGGGCATTAGAAAATGTTAAGTCAATCACAGAATAATAAAATATGAAAGGAGATAAATAAGAATGTCACAGACATTAAATGTATTAAGTATTGATTTTGATTATTTTCAAAAAGTATCAAAAGATGTGCTTATGAATTGCTATCCAGATGGACTTGATCTATCCACTGAGTTATCAATCTTTACCTGGTCTGGATATTATAATAATCCAAATTCAGCAAAAGAACTTCAAACAGTAGGGATACTGGAAGATGAACTGAATCATTTAAAGAAATTGCTATTATCTGAACGTATATCTGACGATGCAGAAGTAATGATTACAAACAGTCATGTATTTGTCTACGGTCTTATTCATGATTACATGGAGAAAAATGATTATTATAAAGATATTCGTTGCATCAACGTAGATTTACATCATGATTTTGTTAATGATTCAGAGGATGTTGATTGTGGAAATTGGATTTCCCATTTATGCAAAGATTATGGAGATCATTTCAAGTTCAATTGGGTTGTCAATCCGATATCCAGAGAGATGTTTGATTTAAATGAAGAAATTTTCGATAAAAAACTATTAAAATCATTAGCTGACATTAAAATTAAAGATTTTGATGTCGTTTTTTTATGTCGTAGTGACAATTTTTTTGCACCACATCTGGATCCGTACTTTGATGAAATCGTTAGATTAATTGAAAGTCGGTTCCACGATATACGAATTGAGAAAAGTGTCAATGAAGTTCGGGATTATCGAAAATATGACAGTATGTATGAAAAATTACATAGATCACTTAAAAATTCATAAAAGAAAGGAAGCAGTAAGTATATGAGTCAGACAGAAATTACCAAATGCGAAAAGATGGACAGAGAAACATTTTACCAGTATATCCTAGATAATTTCACATTATCTGGTGAAGAACAAAGAATGGTTGATACAATTCTGCAATTTATTGAGAGTCATTATAGTGATTACGATAAGCAGCAGGAAGTTATAAGGGAACTCTTATGCGATATTGATTTAAACGAAGAAGAGTTGAAAAATGTTTATTTGTAAGAAAGAAAACAATATTCACAAAATAGAAGGAGAAAAAAATTATGTTAATTAATAAAATTTGCCCAATGTGTGGGAAAAGTGCTTTTTTAAGAATCAATTCAGATCAGGAAAAAGAATTCGAAAATTATGCTTGTTATGGTGGATTGATCCAAGAAAAACTAAAATCATTCAATGATTTTGAGAGAGAATTCGTAAAAACAGGTTATTGTCCGGAATGTCAGGAAGATCTTTTTATGAAAGAACTTTCCAAAGACGAGAATTGTTTCTTTACACAAGATGATATTCGGGATGATGAGGTTGAAAAATTCCTCAATGATGCTGCAGAAGTACATGTTGATGAAAATGGAATTCTGGAGAGAGTTCTGGATTGCAGGAAAGCAATCTTATCACCGAATGCAGAAAAGCTTTCAGTTAATGAAAAATTATTGTATCTATACGAATTTAATCTGGAAAATGAGTTTGAAGTAGATTTAGATACAGGAAAAGTAACAGAAATCAAATAGAAGGCATGAATCTTGAATAATAAAGATCTAAAATTCAAAAGTTTTTGTAAAAATGAAGACTTTTCAAAGGCAAAAATTTTTACAATGGAAGATGTTAAGAATCATCCGGAAACAACTCCTCGTTTTGATATTGCGTTACCTTTTATGTGTTTCCAGGATGCAAACGAGACAGATGTTTATGCGGGAGATATATTGTGTTTGACGATTACGGATGAATTAATGAATCCGTCAAAAAATAGTTTTTTCAATAGTAATCTTGGAAAGTACATCACGAAGCATCCAGAAGTCACAGAAATATACCTTGCAATCAATCAACCAGATGATCCGTATTCTGGTCCATTTAGATATACATGCTATATGGCTCGAAATCATAAGATTGACCGATGGGATGAAGATGTTGACGATATTGAATATGCAGGAAAATTAATGGAAAACTGTACAGCAGAAGATACCATGTTTCCTAAATATCTTATTTGTAAAGGAGCTGTCATTGTTGCTAACTTATACAATGATCCAGAGTTCCTTGAGCGTTTATAAGAAAGAAGGTAAAAATGGAAGAAAGAGAATTAAGAGCCGCAAAGAAATTTGGCATTTTAGATAAATGTCAAGAACTAGAACAAGAACTCTTACAAATTGGCAGAGTTAAGAAGATAGAATTTGATCTTGATGGATTTTACAGCAACATATATCAAGTTATTATTTTAGCAACATACGATATTCCAGTTACTTTAGAAAACTATTTTGAAGCACGGAAAAAAGTTGTAAATAATATAGTCAATGTTGCTGGAACTTATGGATTAACAAGAACAGAAGATCATATTGAGGACTATGGAACGGCATTTTATTTTGTCTTTCGTTGTTCTAAGGAATTTCTTAATGAAAAAGAATAATGGAAAATGCTTAGAGGAAGAAGATTTATCTAAGATATTTCCAGACTTTGAATTTAAGAATACAAATTAAAGAAGGAGAAAAATCATGAATTATGTATTTACAAAAACAGGAAATCAGAAAATTAAAGAGTTCATTAAGAAATGTGAAGAAAAACGTGAGCTAATCTTAGAAAATGGGATTGACACTGCAAATGTGGAGATTGTGAATGAAGGAGATATTAATATTGATCTCTTTTTCAATAATTCTCCATCTAAAGGTGAAAATTTTCAGCATGCTTATCCTGTAACAGATCATTTTGCTCAAGATCTTGTTTTAGAATATGAAGTAGATTTCTTTGATTCAGAAAAAGAAGAGTATGCAAATTCAATTCTCAATGTTGTTGAGGAATTTCTTGATGAAAAAGAATGTGAGATTCCATGGCAGCGGAGTGATGAAAACTGTAAAACAAAGAGGCAGGAGTTAATTGAAAGACTTCGTAAGTTCTTATAAAAGAAGAATGATTGACGAGAAAGGGAGCAGAAATGTTCCCTTTTATTTTTTAAAATAAATACGTTTAGAAAGGGGAAATTATCGATGAGTAGAAAAGTGGAGACAGATTTTGAATTTGACAAAGATAAATTTGCAAAGTTGCTTCAAAAGGCGAAGGGAGAATTAATGTTAAAATCTTTTGCAGAAAAATGCGATGTATCAGTAGGTTATATGTGCAAATGTTTTAATGCAAAACTTAATCATCCTCTAACGCCTGTCACGCTAAAAAAAATCTCGATTTATTCAGAAAAGCAAGGAGTTTCATACAGAGAACTTTTAAATGCTTGCGGGTATGAAGCAGATAAATATATTGCAAAGTATGATTCGGAAATCATTAAAAATGCAGATTTAATTAAATTCAAGACAATGACAATTGCAGAATTGGGGATTTCAATCTTAAACAAGCTACACAAAGAAAAGAATAAAGATGCTGCAGTCACTATCATCAATATCACAGAAAACAGCATACACGATTTTGCATCCATAGGAAATTTCCTTGTTGAGAGATACGATGAAGAACAGTATGTCGATGTAATTTCAATCTTACAGTCAAAAGGAAAAGTTGTAGTAATTACAAAGAATCATTAAAAATTGCAAAAGAAGTAACTAAGCGAAAATTCGTTTAGTTCGATGTTTTACATGATTCATGTAAAGAGAAGGTATTTTAGTGTATTGAAGGATTTTTTCAATTATAAAAGAAAGGGGATAATACCATGCGTAGGTCAGTTCAACCAGATTTTGAATTTGACAAAGATAAATTTGCAGAATTGCTTCAAAAGGCGAAGGGATTATTAAGTTTGAATGATTTTGCAGGAAATTGTGATGTATCAGTAAGTTATATGTGCAAATATTTAAAAACAAAATTCAATAATCCACCAACACCGAATACACTTAGTAAGATTTCGCTTTTCACGGAAACACAAGGTGTTTCGTATGAAGATCTTTTAAGTGCAGCAGGATATTCCGTAGATAAATATCATGAAAAGAAACATAATATAAATACTATTAAGAATAAAAGCACAATTCAAATCAAAGTCAAGACAATGACAATTGCAGAATTGGGGATTTTACTCTTGCACGATCTGCATAAAGAAAAGAATAAAGATGCTGTAGTTACTATCATCAATATCACAGAAAACAGCATACACGATTTTGCATCCGTAGAAAAATTCCTCGTAGAAAAATACGATGAAGAACAGTATGTCGATGTAATCTCGATTTTACAGTCAGAAGGAAAAATTATGGCAATCACAAAAAATCATTAAAAATTGCAAAAGAAGTGGCTAAGCGAAAAATCGTTTAGCCCCTTCTTTTTTTCAATTAAATATGGTATACTATATTTGTATTTTTATCAGACTTTAGAGATTGCATGAGGCAAACTCTGAACTTTTTTAAGAAAACAAATTAAATAGAAACATACCAATTATTGGGCATAAATTTAAACAGATATTTATTGTCTGTTTTTTTGTGCCTTTTTTATTTTAAGAAAGGAGATAAATAAGAATGTCACAAACATTAAATGTATTAAGTATTGATTTTGATTATTTTCAAAAAGTATCAAAAGATGTGCTTATGAATTGCTATCCAGATGGACTTGATCTATCCACTGAGTTATCAATCTTTACCTGGTCTGGATATTATAATAATCCAAATTCAGCAAAAGAACTTCAAACAGTAGGGATACTGGAAGATGAACTGAATCATTTAAAGAAATTGCTATTATCTGAACGTATATCTGACGATGCAGAAGTAATGATTACAAACAGTCATGTATTTGTCTACGGTCTTATTCATGATTACATGGAGAAAAATGATTATTATAAAGATATTCGTTGCATCAACGTAGATTTACATCATGATTTTGTTAATGATTCAGAGGATGTTGATTGTGGAAATTGGATTTCCCATTTATGCAAAGATTATGGAGATCATTTCAAGTTCAATTGGGTTGTCAATCCGATATCCAGAGAGATGTTTGATTTAAATGAAGAAATTTTCGATAAAAAACTATTAAAATCATTAGCTGACATTAAAATTAAAGATTTTGATGTCGTTTTTTTATGTCGTAGTGACAATTTTTTTGCACCACATCTGGATCCGTACTTTGATGAAATCGTTAGATTAATTGAAAGTCGGTTCCACGATATACGAATTGAGAAAAGTGTCAATGAAGTTCGGGATTATCGAAGATATGATAGCATATATGAAAAATACTAGATACATTGCAAAAAATTGCTGTTAGTTTAGGAAAAAAATTAACAATACAAATTAAATAACAAGGAAAAGGATATAAATTAAATCTATTTTATATTTTTTTTGTATAAAAGAACATTATAACACATATATACAGACGGTTTGATCGTCTGTTTTTTTTATGCTCATTTTGCAGAAGGGAGAATTTATATCATGCAAAACACAAAAGAAACAAAGAAAATCGATCTACATCCAAAAAAGTGTAATATCTGCGGAGGATTGGTTATTTACACAAACAACAACCTTATTTACGGGAAATCGTATGGAAGCGGGAAATGTTATTTATGTACGCAATGTGGAAGTTACGTTGGAACACATGAGCCAAGACCAACTGAAGCACTAGGATTGTTAGCAGACAGTCAGATGAGAACATTAAAAAAGAAATGCCATAGTATTTTCGACGAATTTTGGAATTGTGGTTCCAATGGAAAACAAAGAAGATATCTGAGAAATATGGCATATAAGAGACTAGCTACAATGATGAGGATTCCATTGGAAGAATGTCATTTTGGATACTTTGATTTGTTACAGTTAAAAAAAGCTTATAACTGCTGCCAGGTATTAAAGAAAAGATCAGAGACTTATACATGGGAACATACAGATGTCACGAAAAAGTGGCTAGAAGCAAAAGCTGCCGGAGACAAAGAAATTCACGATCATATTGGTAGTGTAAGAATTGGAACTCTTTGCTTTGATCTGATCGAAAGAAAAGGAAAAAGAGATAAAAATTATCTCTATGCAGATCTTTATGTTGGCGGAATTGATACAGGATATGGTTATGGAAAAGACGATTATCCATATACCTATGTTGATTGGATTTCCAGACAGTGGCCTGTTGATAAATTACCGAAAAATTACAAATCATTCAAAAAGGAAATTGAGGAAAAATTAACCATGTTAATTAAGCATGCAAGATCAATTACTTTAAAACGAAAACAGTATTCTTTACAGGAAAAAATTTTAGATGATGTGAAGATATGGTAGTTAATAATATTACAAAAGGAGAAAATTAAAATGGTAAATTTGATGTTAGATTTATTTGTTAATCATATTGTTGAGGATTATCCGGCAATTGATTACATTGCAATCAAAACAAAGAAAGGGGAAGAAATTTCTCTTAATTGGGAAGAAAGCGAATATTCTTGGAATGATGATCAATCAGTCTCAGGAAGGTTATTAAAAAAACAAATGTCAAAAGATGTTCATGCAGAGTTAAGGAATGTCTATTTTGATGCAGAGGAAGAAGGACATACAATTTCTGATTCTGTAAAGAGAGAGTCCTTAAAAGGTGCAGAAATTGAAGAAATTCAAATATTTATTGAAAATTTTTCTGGCAGAAAAGAAGATGTGGGATTTTGGTTACAACAGATGGTATTTCATTTTTCAGATACAGATGAATATTATCATTTACCAATCACTCATGATTACAAACTGATTTTAGAATAATATTAAAAGGAGATAAAATAATGAAGAAAGAAAAAAGACAAAAAATGTGCTTAGAGATCATTGATCAATTTGAGCAGCTTTTGGAAGAAAAGGATATTTCTATTCCATGTGAGGATTCCGCAGAAGAAAAAGAAAGACATGACGGCGGTAATAATGCAAGAATTTACGGTGCTGAATACTGGCGTTTAGAAGATGAAATTCATAAGATTTTGGAACAGGAAGATTCTGATAACACAAAATAAGAAAGAAGGGTATTTATGAATATCAAAAACAGTAATATTTTACGTTCCTGGAATATGGAACGGATCGAATATCAGAGAAGATATTCTAAATTACATAAGGATAGTGTCAAAAATCCAGAGGATCGATATATTTTAGGGCAGATTCATGAACTGAAATATATCTTAGTTTCATTTTTTGGACTTACAGAAGATGAATTAGAAGAAATACAGAAGGATGGATTTGCTGTTAGAGATATTGAGCATCCAGACAAACTAATATAAGTCGATATTTCATCATTAGTTAAGTTTAATGAACATAAGGAGAAGAGTGCATGGTATGATCACACATATCATGCACTTAAAAATTATTATGATTAAATATTATAGAAACAATTTTATTAAATCAAACAGAGAAAGGAGTAATACCTTATCCTAGTGAAACTAGGTTGGGCGATGGAGAAAAGAGATATTCGCCCGGAAAATTGAAGATCGTGGCTATAAGTTTGAATTAGACTATAATTCATTCGCATAACAGCAATCCATATGTTGCCATTCACCGGATTCGGTTAGTGGCTGGTATGAATCTTATATACAAAGAATATATTAAATTTTTAAGAGACGTAACAGGGAAAGAATTAGCAGACATAAAAGAAGGTTATTTTTGGCTTGATAAACAGATTATTAAGGGATTCGATAAGTATGGGAATATCCATAAATTTTACAGAGTCGTTATTTCTAATGATCTGTCAACCGTTGAGCTGAGAAAACTGAAAGATTATGACAATGTAGAAGATGTGGATTTGGCAAGCTGGCAGGATTTAATTGAAATGAAGAAAGAGCATTTGAAACAAATTGAGTCAGAAGCAATAATTCTTATCAAAGAAAAAATGAAGGAATATCAAGAATATACATCAATCATTCCCGTATCAATGGGAAAAGATTCGATGTTGACATGTTATCTGGTTAGAAGTCTGTATCCAGATACTAAAGCAGTATTTAACAATACGACTCTTGATTGTAAGGATACATATCGTATGGCGAAAAGATTTTCTAACTGTGAAATCATGAATCCAAGAAAAGGATTCTATGAATATGTGGAATCTCATCATATGATACCAAACAGAAGATCTCGTTTTTGCTGCCGAATATTTAAAACTGGTGTTATGGTATCGAAACTGGATCATGATCATCCATATTTATTATGGATGGGTATGAGAAATGAAGAATCATTAACACGTAAAGCATATGAAGATGTTTGGGTTAATAAAGCAGAATGGGGAAATGATACATGTTGGAAAGGGATTCTTCCTATTAGAAAATGGACAGAACTGGATGTATGGTTATATACAGTCTGGAAAAAGATTCCCGTAAATCCTAAATATAAAAAAGGTTATTCCAGAGTAGGATGCCATTGTGCGTGTCCTTACTATTCTAAATCCACATGGATTCTGGATAAATACTGGTATCCAAATGGATATCAGCGATGGAGAGAAATTCTAAAAAAAGATTTTATTGAGAATAAGAAATGGCTCGTTATGAATTGTACATTAGATGAATATCTTACACAAGCTTGGAACGGCGGTACATTTAGAAACGTACCTACAGAACAGGTGATTGATGAATTTGCAATGTACACAGGAATTCATAAAGAAGTAGCTGCACAGTATTTTAACAAGACATGCTGCAGGTGTGGAAAAACAAGGATAAAGCAAAGAGATGTATTAAGCATGAATTTAAAATTGCATGGAAGAAATGTAAATAAATTTTATTGTAAAAAGTGCTTAATGGAGCAATATCATTGGACCTCTGAAAACTGGAATCAACAGGTAAATGCATTTAAAAAACAAGGATGTGATTTATTCTAAAAGCAGATAAAAAGTATTCACAATAATAGATCCTTATGCTATAATATATTTGTAGTTTTTATTAGATTTCTAAGCACCATGGGTGTAGTAGGACTTTTTTTATAGATGTATTAATAAAATAGAATTTTAACCAATATTGGCACAAATTAAAACAGGCGGTAAGTCTGTATTTTTTTGTGCCTTTTTATTTTTTTCAAAATGAATGGAGAAAGATGGGAAAAACTAATTATTTTATGAAACTTGCACTTATCTGCGGAGTTACATTTATATTGTCTTTATGTGCAGGAGTTATGTGGACGCACAAAGATCACAATAAAATGTACGTTTATGTAAATAATCTTTCAAATGGACAAACACATGTTGAAAATACGGTGAGTTATAAAAATGTAGCTTTCCACTGTGTCCACAGAATTTACATAAAGACCGCAATATTATCATCGTGCGAAAATAAATAGAATTTTAACCTATAATGCGTAGAGCATTTTGAGGCATGAATTAAGCAGAATATATAATTGTCTGCTTTTTTATGCCTTTTTATTTTACTAGAAGGAGGGAATGCTTATGGAAATGAGTGTATATTCGCATAAAGCAAATGATCGCTTTAGAAAAGATAAAATTTCGATTTTAGAACAACTTGGAATTTGCATAAGCAAAGAAAAGGAAGCTGAAATTTATAATAAGTTTTCTGAAGAAGAAATTGATTCATATGCAAAAATGCTAATAAAAGAGAATTTATAAATATATTGATTGAGATTTATGAGAAAGGGGTGTTATTAATAAATTAAAGAAAGGAGGCTTATCATGAAGAATAAGCACATTATGTTACCAAAAAAGGTAAAGGAGATGATCAAATTGCTACTATTTGTAGCATTTGGTTTGTTAGTGAATTACGGTATGTATTCACTACGAACTCAATTCCTGTCATGGGAATATGATATCTTTCCTTTCCTACGTATAGTAGATACCAGTTTATGGTATTTTACTGTAGTGGGAGCTTTTATTATATTTCTAGTTGGAACTAGAGATATCATAAAAGCTAAGTAACATATTTCAATTATAGCCTGTCTTGGTCAAAACCAGGATGGGCTATAATATTATTTTTACATTTATTAAATTGTATTTACCAGGAAGGAAGAAAAATAAAATGAATGAAGATTTATTAGTAATCAAAAAAAATGAAGTGCCAGCAATTCAGTTTAATAAAGAAGAGCTGATCGAACGTGTTGATGAGATCTTGAAACAACACAAAGGAATCCTTTATACCATAGAGGATATCCCAGAGGCTAAAAAAGTTTTGGCTGATCTAAGAAAACAGAAAAAATATCTGAATTCTGAAAGAATCAGTGCATGTAAACCGTATGAAGCAATTGTAAAACAAACAAAAGCAGATATGGATGATGTGTTGGCCAGATATGATACTGTAATTCAAGAGATTGATACACAGATCAAAGAATCTGAAAACGTCTGGAAAAAAGAAAGAGAAGATTATATCAGAGAAACATATGAAGATGTTTTCCTTCATGAGATACCTGAAAAATATCTTGTATGTCCGATCATTAAGAATCTAAAGATTGATTCTAAATGGATGCTAAAAAGTACATCCAAGAAAAAGATTAAGGATCAAATGATCGAAAAAAGAGATAAAATTTTATCAGATATTAATACATTAAAATGTGTTGCAGAAGAAGAATTTTTATCCGATGTTGAGCAGGAATATTTTAAAGAACTTGATCTCAACAAGGCAATCAAAAAAAATCAGAGTCTTAGAGAAGCAAAGCAGAAAGTTTTAGAAGCAGAAAAAAAGAGAAAAGAAGAGGAATTAAGACGAAAAGAACAGGAAATGAAAGAGCAGCAGGAAACACAAGCTGTAGAGCCATTTGAGTTCGATTTCGATCCTATTCCAGTTCCAGAACCAATTTCAAGAAAAGTCAGTAGCAGTTCTACACCAATTCAAAAGAACAGAAAATCATCCATTAACAATTCATCCGTTCAGAATTATCCGTATCCGTTGAATCGTGAAATCCACAAACCTGTCATGAAAACATTAAATATTAAGATCAGGGGAGAAGAATCAGTTATCAGAGATATCATGAAATATATCTATGATAAAAAAGATATTGAGATTTTACAATAACGGCTTTGATTGGGATGGATATAACAACATTAGAAAGAGAAGGAGTTTAGTATATGACAATTTATGATTATAGCGATTTACTCAAAATGATAGCGAATATCAATACAGATAAAATTATCGCAAAAAATGAAAGAACAATGAACAATAAAAACAGATTAGCCAAAATGGAAAACAAATTATTAACATGTGGAATTCTAAATGATTGGTATGATTTAAAGAAAAGCTGCAAAAGACTTAATGTAAGACTTGCACCGTATGGTAATTGGGACGAAGAAACTCAAGGTCCGCTTATGAAAGATCAAAATGGAAAGTATTTTATGAATAATGGAACTTTTTCTATATGTATGAGTTCAGGTTCCCACTGGAGTGATCATTTTGGATTTTCATATTATGATAAAGAATTCGAATGGAATATCTGGCATTCAACAGATTATGTTCTGTTCAGTAAGTTTTCAAATGAAGATTCAGAAATTGAGACAAAAATAAAATTAATTCAATTATTTTTATCCCATTATGAAGAATACAGATCTGTGCAGTTAGATAGAATCAACAAAAAAATGTCTAAAATTTCAGAAGAAACAAAAGAAATTAAAGATGAACAGGCAGCAATGTCAGATTTTTAATCAGAGGTGAAGAACATGATTAATGTAGAAATTTTAAAGAAAGAATTATTAAAGCAGGATTCCGTAGAGTCCTGCTTTAATGATGAATACAGGGAAATGATGGCATGTATCGCAGGAGCTGTTGACTGTTCGATTGAAAAAATCGAACGATTTTTAACAGATTATGGGCGGTTAACTAGAATTAATCAAATGACTTATGTTTCAAGAGAACATGAGACAAAAGAAGAATTTTACAAAATGCCACATAAGAAAAGAAAGGGAAGATTATTATGATACAAATTATATTTGATGAAGAAAAAGACCGAAGAGAAGGTTATATTGACTGCTGCCATATTATCATAGATGATCATGGAATCAAACAGCAGAAGGTAATTCGTACAGAAACCTTATATGAATTATTAGAAAAAACAAAAGAACATAAAAAGAAAGAACTTTTTCTTGGAAGAGTGCCACGAGGATATCTTGCAACAAAACAGAGAATTGAGGATTTTCCCAAAATCCAAAGTAAAACTGCCATTTTCTTAGAAGAAGATGTCCGGAGAATCATATATGAAAACAGCGTTTATGAGATTCCGATTCCTAATCTTATGATGATCCATTCAGTAACAACAAACGGATGTGTATCAACAGATTTGTTTTGTCTGGAAAAAGATATGGACAAAAAAACGGCAGCAAAATTACTGGAGGAAGATCGTATGCCAAACTTATATCAATGGCCATTTGCAAATGTCAGTGATGCAGGAGGAGTTTGTTATGGATCAAACAATATCCGAAAGATTGAAAGATTAAGTGATCTGGACATTCTTCCGATTCTGTTTTTTGATAGCCCAATGAATTCTGATTATTATACCCCACATAGAACAACACTTGGAAAGGCAACGATAAGAGAATTATTAGATACCTTAAATGGGAAAAAAGAATTTCCCTATGAGATATTACAGGAATATAACCCACTTACTTACAAAAGAAGTATATTTTAGAAAGGAAATTAATTACGATGAAAAATGATGTAAACGGACAGATGGATCTTTTAGATCTTCTTGGAATTGAAAAAGAAGTAGAACAGAAACCAGAGAAAGAAACAGAAACAAAGAATACCAAAGAAACAAAAAAAACTGAAAATGTTTCAAATACTTCTAAAGTATCCGAAAAGAAAACAGAAACAAAAAAATATAAATGCCCTATCGTAGTTTATGGTGGGCCTTACAGTTATACAATCAACGAGGAAAACAAGGAGATGTCATCAACAGAGGTTAAAAAACATGTAATTAAGACATTTCCAGAACTAAAAGGGATTGTTACTGTCAAAATGCAAGAAGATAATAGCTGCATTTTGCAGGTAGAATACAAAGAAACAAAGTTACCCGAGATCAAAGATCAGGGAATCTTTACTGTTAAACTTGGAAAAGAGTATGTGATCAGTAATGAAGGAGTGGAAGAAGCTGTCATAGCATGGAATAAGAAATTTCCTCAGTATGTCGGATGTAATTACCATTACGTTAATAATAATGATCATGTTTTGATTCCATTTTACAAATCTGATTCCAAACAGGTGCTGCGTACTTATAAGCTACCAGTTCTGATCGGATTTCCTGAAATGATGGAACAGATAAAACCAGATAAAGATCAGGAAGATCAGACAATCAGCGGTGCTGAGATCATGGAACGATACAGCAAGACTCATCCGGAATTTAAAGATTGTACATTCAAGTACATTGAACATACAAACACGATTATTCCTTTAAAGGAGAAAGCTGTTTATATTCCTGATATCTGCATGATTCAGTTGCCGATCACAGTGGCAACAGGTGGATACCACATTCAGTTTTCAGCAGATGATTTTCACGGAAAAGATATTGTAACAATGGAAGAAATCCGAAAAGCATTGGAAGCTACATATCCAGAATACAGTAAAGAACGTACTAGCATGACTTATGATAAACGACATTTTATTATTGCAATGTTAAAAAGTAGCACTAAAGGTGCAACAATTGTATCAAATCGGGAAGGTTTTCGCAGAGAAATTACGGAAAATGGTGTGACAGAATATCGTCCATATGGGAAATTTGTTCTTACAGGAAAAAATCAGCTGGATTTTTCTTTAAATTCTGATCAGTTAAAGATCCCAAAAAAACTTTTATCTGATATTATTGATAGATTCCGCATGGATATTCACAGAGAATGTGCTTTGCAGTTATTTATGACAAAAGATGAAAAAGGATATTGGTTATACGAGCCAAGACAGACAGCAACATCTTGTGATGTAACTTTTGAACGAAACAATGTTATGGAAGATGAATATGTTCTTGTTATGGACATTCACAGTCACGGGAAATTACCAACTTTCTTTTCAGCCACGGATAATCGTGACGAAAAAGGAATTCGTCTTTACATGGTCATTGGTAACTTTTCAGAAGAAAATCCACGTTCTTATAATATCATGCTTCGAGCTGGTATGAATGGAGTTTTTCAGGAGCTTTCTGTAGAAGATATTTTTGTATAACTGACAACTTACATATTTAAGAAAGGAGAAACTGTCCGGTCATTGATCGGACAGTTATTTTATATTATGAGAGAAGAAACAAAACAGAAAATTTTTATTATTGGATGCGGTGGTACAGGTTCCAACTACATTAAAGAATTAGCGAGATATTTAGCTACAAACAGAAATTATATGATAAATGCAGATGTGATTTTAATTGATGGAGATACGGTAGAAGAGAAAAATCTTGAACGACAGTCTTTTACTCCGGAAGACCTACTGATGAACAAAGCGGAAGCAATGGCATTAGCAGTCAGCGATATGTATAATCTAACATTTTCTTATGTGCCAGAATATATAGCATCTAAGGAACATATGTTACGTATTATGAGAAATACTTATGAAAGAGAATCTTATGAGGAGGAAGAAACTTTCGTTCCAATCATCATCGGTTGCGTCGATAATCATAATTGCAGAAAAATTTTACATGAAATTTTTGAAGAATATACGGACATCATTTATATTGATGCTGCGAATGAATTTAGTACTGGAGAAGTTGTTGTCGGGATTAAAAATAATCAGGCAGTTATTGCACCGGATCGTGCTTTTTATTTTCCGGAAGTTTTAGAGGACAGTAAAAGTGTATTAGAGATGTCATGTACAGAATTGAATAATGTCAAACCACAGCATTTAGTCACCAATCTGTTTGCTGCAAATATCTGTTTAATACAGACGATCAAAGTTTTGAGTGGGGACTGGACTTGTGGTGGAATCTATTCATTTGATGCATTTGGATGTAATTGCACAAAAACAGATCCGAATCTAATCACACATCAGGAGAAGAGAAAGGAAAATTAAAATGAGATTTTTTAACGAACTGGTAAATTATGATTTAAAAAGTAATATTACTTTAAAAACAAGATTATATCAGAAATATATTTTAGAGGTTGAATCTTTTTTAGAAATTCCGCAATATCATCAAAATCTATTTTGCAATACGGACGAAGAAGATACTTTTTATAATAACATGCAAAGATATATTGTGTATCAGGATCTTCTTTTATTAAATGATATTTTAGACAAGAACCAAATGGAGCATGTCTTTTTTGCAGTTTATGATGATGATAATGATGAATTTGAATCTTTAAAACGCAAATTTTATCAGCAATTAAAAGGAAAATTTCCAGAATTTCAAAAAGAACAAACATTTGATATGAAAATCATAAAAGGTCCTTCTATAGAAGAACTGATTTCTAAGGCTTATATTGGTTTAGGAAGTGCTTCTTTTATAAGAGTAGATGAAGGAAGGTTTTTTCCATCCATGTTTCTATTGATCCGTGAAAATGATGATATCTTATATAAACTTCGTTTTTTACAAAAGATTCAATACCCATTGGATCAAAAAAGAGTGTATCGTATGCTAGATGGAAAGTTTTTCATGGATGTTTTTGGAAGATCTGATCTTCGCATCAATGATGCAGTGTATCATTTCTGTGTACTTTCCATTGATTCCAGAGCAAATCTTTGGAAGTGGATCACACTGATAAAAGAACATGAATATATTGATCAATGCTATATGGATGCATTGTCTGGAAATGGTTTTAGGAGGTAAAAATCGTGAACAATCAGATTTATGAAATGGTTGATTTATATTTTGGAGAGAAGTTTGTATTATACAATGATGCATCTTTCCTTTTAGATGATCATCAGTTCAATTTTTTTGCATTATTTATTCGATACATTGAAGCACTTGGGAAAAGTTTAGGTTTAAATGTAGATCAGGCTCAGAGATTGTTGCAACGTATCAACCAGAAAAATATGCAATATACGAATTATGATCTGGATTTTACAATAGAAGTGTCTGATGTTTATACTGAATTTTCAGATCAGCTTGAGATTCAGTATCTTTCGTTGTTAGATATACAAAGGTATTCTGTTGATATTTCAGGATTCTATCGGGAAGATAATGAAATCAATGAAACTGAACCACCAGAAACGATTGAAGAATTATTTGATCGTTTATATGATTTTCCAAAAAATGATAAAAAAATAATTCTTGATGCTATTCATCAGGATGAAGAGGGTAGATCGTACCAATATCTTTTAGATGATGCAATGGAAGATGATGAAATTTTAGATATATCATTACATATCTACATTGATCCAAACTATACAAAATATAGAAAAAGATATGAAAAATGGTTCAAAAATGACTATGTGTATCAAACACTTGATAAATCTGCACCAGAATATGTCCGTAATTTATGGATGACTTCTGCGGTTTTAAAAAATGGAGCGAGATGCGATATCTTTTTGGATGGATATATGGTGGAAAATTTTGAAAAATATATATCAACGATTAATCATCAATACTTTATTGATCAGATAAAAATAAGAAAGAAGTTAAATTTATTGTAAAATGACAGGCTATTCCTTTATGGATGGCCTGTCATTTTTTTGCATTAATTTACTGATAAATAGTGACATGTTATTTTTAAAATGATATAATATATCTTGTCAAATTAGATATAAAAATATACAGAGGGCAATACATTTCTAAAAAAAGAAGTGTGTTGCCATTTTTTATGCACTTGAACCATTTGGTTCAGGTGCTTTTTTATACCTATTTGACAGGTAACCATTAAATCATTTTAAGAAAGGAGCAGCAGGATTCTACAATGAATTCTGCTAAAATTAGTTATGAGCATTTTAACGATTAACAAAGATGGGACACCAAGTTACAATGAAGTCAATTATGTGCTTCATGAGCTGGAAGATTCCAGAATCAAACGTCACATTCTGTCTGGAATAATCACAGACATGGAAGTATCCGATATTGGAGCAAAAAATACCAATTGTCGTGTTCGTTATAAAAACCAGTCTGTGTTAATCCCAATCTCTGAAATGGGAATTGAGCTGTCAAATAACGATAACGGAGACGAATGGGTGAGAAAAACGCAGATTCTTAGTAAGATGCTTGGAGCAGTTGTTGATTTTATCGTAAGAGGGATTGATCGAGATGATCCAGATGATATCCATATTGTTGCTTCCAGAGCAGATGCATTACGAAAAAAACGATTTGAGTATTTCACGTCAAATGAGCCAATTTTTGACATAGAGAAATATGACAAAGCAGAGGCAAGAGTTATTGCCGTTTCGCAGCAATCTGCACGTTTAGAAATTTGCGGGGTAGAACTTACATTGCCAATGAATGAGTTATTCTGGAGCTGGGTGGCTGATGTAAGAGAACATTTAAGCCCTGGTGATGTTATCCCAGTTAAAATTCTTGATGAAAGTGTTGATGAAGAAGGAAACATCAAGTTAAGAGTCAGTGGAAAAGAAGCAGTAAAAAATACAGCTGCACTTGCATTAAAGAAGATTCATCCCGGTAATAAATGTGTGGGAGTTGTTACACATATCGAAGAAAATCAGCCAGTGTTTATCCGTTTGGAAAATGGAGCAAACGCCATTGCACACAATTCAAGAGTAAATACAGTTGCATATCCTGGGGATATTGTTACACTTGCAATTAATGACATTAATGAAGAAAAGCAAACAGCTGTCGGTGTTATCACAAATGTCATTAAACAGAATAAGGAATTCTAAACAAGGCAGGAAAGGAGAAGGCAGATCTAATTTAATAAGATCTGCCGACTTTGTTTATGGGAAAAGTAAAAAAATTTTTCAGTGATATAAATAAATCAAAGTTTAAATCTTTGTATGTCAAAAATTTTCTGTTTGCAGTTTCCATTTTAATTGTTGTATTATTTGCAGCAATTACATTCAATGATATATGGTTAAATATCATTGGGATCTTTGTTTTATTCGGGTTCAGCTATCTTACATTTAATGTACGAGCTATAGAGCAGAATAAGCTATATGAAGAAGTAACAGGAGTTATCACAGGGTACAAAGAAAAAGCAAAGGCAGATGTACTCACACCAAGATTGATATCCGAAGAATGCAGTTTCATTGTAGAAACAGATAATGAAAAAACATACGAGATTTTATTGCCACGATTAGAATTAAAGACAAGAGGAATTCTTCTTCAAGAGGGTGGTCCAAAATACTGGATTGGGAAACAGATCACATTCTACTATAGAGATGATCCTTCTAAACCATTTCATTATGATATTAACGAAAGAAAGGCGGGATCCTAAAGATGGGAAAGAAAATCCTGAAATTTAGTTTAGACATTATCATTATTGCATGTCTGGTGGCAGCTGGATACTTTGGATTAAAAATTTTTGAACGATTTCAGGAAGATCAACAGTTAAACAGTTCGTATGAATCTATTAGAAAGGATACAAAAACAGGAAAACATATTAACTGGAACAAACTGAAAAAGATAAATTCCGATATTGTTGCTTGGATTTATGTAAAAGGAACAAACATTGATTATCCAGTGGTTCAAGGGAAAACGAATCAATCTTATCTTCATACAAACTTTAAAAAGCAATACACATATGGTGGATGCATCTTCCTTGACAGCAAAGATAATAAACAATTCGCCTTAAATGACAATAATGTGTTTTATGGACACCATATGAGAAATGGAAGTATGTTTGCGGATCTGGTTAAGTTCCGAGAAGAGAAGTTTGCAAGGAAGCATACGATTGAATTATATACACCAGATAAAACATATCATCTGAAAGCATTCTCTGCCTATGCTAAAACGGCAGACACGTCAATTCCAATTACATTTAAAAATCAAGAGGAAAAAAATGCTTATATAACTAAGCTTAAGAATAGAAATGGTGTATCATCAATCATAAAAAATATTCCGAAGAAAGATGAACCGATTTATACATTTGCGACATGTAGTTACGAAGGACATGACTACCGAACCTATGTCCATGCAGTCGAAAAATAAGTTGTTCTGTATGCTTGCTGATATTAGAAATTTATGTTATTATTATATTGTATTTTTATTAGATTCCTCATCCTTAACAGGATAAATAGGACTTTTTTTAGAAATATAAAAATTTAATAGAACATTTCATTGCGAAAGGCATAAAAATATACAGACATATTAATGTCTGTTTTTTTTGTGCCTTTTTTTACTATCCAGAAAGGAGGAAATAATATTATGGATGGACACAAACCAATTCCAATCCATGATCTACGAAAAGCAAATGCCTTAGAAAATAAGGATCAGTGGCTAAAGTGGAGAAAAGAAGGAATTGGAGGCAGTGATAGTGCAGCAGCAAGAGGAAAGGGCAAATTTAAATCGACATTGGAGTTGTTTTGGGAAAAAACGTCCAGCTTTCAAAGGGAGCCAAAAAATTGGGAAACATTATTATGTGGTCAATTATTGGAACCTTATGCACGGAGAATGTTTTCTTTCAAAACAGGCTTAAGAGTTATCGAATTACCATACATGTATCAGCATCCAGACCACCCATTTATGCTGGCTGATCTTGATGGATTAGTCATGATGCCGGATGGCAGCATGGCTATTTTAGAATGTAAGGTAATTAATGCTTTTACTAAAAAGTATTATGGAACGAAAGAAAATCCTAAACTACCATACCAATATGAAGCCCAAGTCAGGCATTATATGTGTGTTATGGATATCGATGTTGCATACGTGATCGCCATCTACGGCAACACGCGGAACGATGTCATTATTCGAAAGGTTACAAGAGATATGAAATATGAAAAGATCATGATCGAAGAACTGGAAGAATTTTGGCAGCATGTTCAAAACAACGAAGAACCGGGTATGTTTGAGGATAAAGATCCAAACCTGCTTATTAAAGCATTAGAGGAAAAGAAATATGTAGATGGAACGATTGAATTACCTTATGACCCATTTAAAAGTCTGTTAGAACAATATGACATGTTAATGGAGGAAAAAGAGGTAAAAAAACAAGAACTGAACGTAATAGATCAGTCATTAGATCGGATCAAAGCATGTTTCATTAATTCCCTAAAGGGAGCGGATGATACTCGTTATGATCGAGGAATTATTGTTCACAATGATGAGAAAATCACATTGAATTATGAACAAAAAGAGCCTAAGGTTACATTCAATGTAGAATCTTCACAAAGATTGGCAGAAATGTATCCGGATATTTATCAAAAATTTTGCACTGTACAAAAACAGTCTCCAAGATTTTCTCTGAAAAAGGAAAATTTAAAGAAAGGAGAACGTTACAATCATAAGTATGCTTAGGTGTAACGGAAAAAATATGCAAGAAGTACATTGTAGTTTTTACAAGAAAATCAATGAATTAGATGATGGTACATATTCCATTGCAAGATATCATGCGATATCTGAGGTACCAAAATTGGCACTTTGGAAACAGGATATATTCACGGTTTTAGGAAGAGATCTTCCAAGACAAAAGAACCGAGAGATTATTTTTTATGGAGAATGGAAAGAAAATATCTATAAAAAAAGAAAATCCCTGCAGTTTCATGCGGAAAGATTTAAAGTCTTGCTGCCAGAAACCAAAGAAGCCATTCAGGAAGTTTTGGCAGATGAAGTTCCTGGAATCGGGAAAAAGACAGCAAAAGCTATTGTGGATGCCTTTGGAACGGATACTTTTCACGTTTTAAAAGAACCGCCTAAACATGAAACGATTCCAAGAATAAAACTTATGGCTGTGCGAAACTTTATCAAAGCTGAGGAAAGAAAAGAAAGATTATGTTATTTGATGGGTACTTATGACCTAAAAAAAGGTCAGGCCAGAAAAGTTCTTAAAGCATTCGGAGAAGATGCTACAGAAATGCTAGATGCAAATATTTATAATCTATACAAAGCTGGAATTTCATTAGCAGATATAGAAATGAATCACGAGCCATCCGAAGAAGAGAAAAATGATACGATCAGAATCCGGTGCGGGATTTATTCCGCGATTACAAGATTATGTAAAAATAAAGGACATACTTTTATTTATGAAAATGATCTGATTAATGAAACTTATTATGTAATGCATAAAAGTGTCCCAAAAGCAACAATCATGTTTGCATTGGATTATTTTAAAAGTCAGTTGGTCGATGAATCTATCGTTTATGAAGATGGAAAATTCTTTTTACAAGAATATTATGATGCAGAAATGCTACTTAATAAGATGATTCGAGAAAGATTAGGAGAAAAAATCTTATCTGAGGATGAAAGAGCCAAGATGATTGAAGAGATCAATGATCTGGCAAGAGAAGAAAAAATCCTGTTAGCTTCGCAGCAGCAAGAAGCAGTTATCAAATCTCAGATTTATAACTTATCTATTCTAACCGGAGGACCAGGAACAGGAAAAACATTAACCATAGACATTATGATCAAGTGTTTTCTTAAACGTGGGAAATCGGTACTGTTAATGGCACCAACAGGATGTGCTACAAAACGAATGATCTCTGCGACACACTATGAAAATGGTGGTACGATTCATAGCAAACTAGGATATTTCTTAGACGATGAATTTGTTGCAAATCGTATGGTCAATGAAGATGTTGTTATTGTAGATGAATCTTCGATGATCGGATGCAAGTTATTTAGAGATATCTTCACGCAGGTAAGACCTGATGCGACTTTGATTTTCGTAGGAGATAAAGATCAGCTGCAATCCATTGAACCTGGACAGGTGTTTACGGATATGATCGATAGCAAAGTAATCCCTACAACAATTCTGGATCATATTTTCCGACAAGGTCAGAATTCTATGATTCCAATCAATGCAAAACTGATCAATGAAGGAAACCCAAAGATGATATGGAATGAGAGAGATTTTCAGCTAATTCGTATCGAAGGAAATGATAAAATGATTGAAGAAGAAATCTCTAAAAAAATACCTCAAATTTATGAGATGAATTATGAGAATCGAGAATATTCTGACGTACAACTCTTATCACCACTGCGTAAAAAATTTAGCAGGAGTGGAAAAGTAGCCCTAACATCAACGGAATATTTAAATCCAGTCATCCGAGACTTGATCAATCCTTATGCAACACCAGATTCTAAAGAATATGTTGAAACATATGGAAAAAGGTTTTATATGGGAGACAAAGTATTAGAAACTTCAAACAGCAATATAAATGGAATCGTGAATGGCGATATTGGAAAAATCATTAAGATTGATCCCAAAGATTTTACTATTACGATTCAATTTGATGAAAAGACAGTTAAGTATAAAAAAGAAAATTTTGCGACACTGACGTTAGCATATGGTGTTAGTATTCATAAGTCCCAAGGGCAGGAATATCCGATTGTGATCATTCCATTGATGAAATCTTATCACAGAATGTTAACCAGAAGATTATTATATACAGCAGTAACCAGAGCAAAAGAAAAAGTTATTTTCATTGGTTCCCTGGCTGCTTTTTTTATGGCTGTAAATGATGATTTTTCAGAAGCAAGAAATACCAATTTGTTAAATCTACTGACGCAGAAAGCACAGTAGTTTTTTTCATTATTAAGGAGAAAATTTACGATGAAGAAAGAAACTTACGAATTTACAGATGAACAAATAACAAAAATGAACTATTACGACAGGCGTGCAGCTTTAATTGCTGAACTAAATAAAAATCTTGTCAAAAACAGAGAAACCGATGATTACGACTACATTGATCTGAAAGGGATTAATGATGTTCTTCATCCGTTAAAGTGCAAATACAAAATTACGGACATGCCATGTAAAGAAGATAATGGCGATATGTCTTTAATTATGATTGATTCACTTACAGGAGAAAAGCATGGAAAAATTACCATTCCATGGCCAGGAAACGATGATGAACATAACAATAATATGCGAAAAATTCAGATCACAGGAGCTAATATCACATATCTTCGCAGATATTTATTGATGCTTGCCTATGATATCAGCGTTCCAAAGGATTTTTACGATGAAAACAAAACTCCTTTGAAATTTAATGATATTCCAGAAGCTTTACGTCCGAAAGAATCTGTCAAAGATGGACAGGAAGAAAACAAAAAGTCTTCCGGCTTAGGCTTAGACCCCGTATCCAAAGAAAAATACTTTGGGACAGAAAAAAAGGATTTAGTTCCATATGAGACAGGTGAAGAAGAATTACAGTTAGATCCTAATCGTGGACGTGGAAAGACAAAAAACATTTATGATGATGCTGAAAACTATATGGTAAAAGAAGGAAAATATGAAGGAATAATGCTTTGCGATGTTGCAAAAATGGATCCAAATGATCTTATAGAAATGGCACGACAAGGAAGTCTTATTGAGCCTGAATTACAAAGACATGCGGAAACATTAGTGAAGAAATATAACTTATAAAGCAAAGGAGGAAGGCATCATGGGATTTCCGTTTACTATAGAAGACGAAGCAAAACTGTTACCTCTTAAAAATGCCAGACTGACAGGCGGAACAATCTATGCAGATTGTCCATTCTGTGGCAGCAAAGGAGCTTTACATATTTCAGTTAATAAGAATATGTGGAACTGCTGTGCCTGCATGACGAGAGGTGTGAATAATTCTGGAGGAGGACGAACGCAGCTTTATGCAAAATATTTCAATATGACAAACAGTGAAGCCTATCACAATATCTGTGATCTTTACGGAATCGAAAAAGATTATCGTTCAATAGATGTGGATGAACCGACAAAAGAAGAACCTAAAAGAGATGTAAGAGAAATTGATTATGTGTATCGAGCATTGCTTTCTATTTTGACACTGAGTGATGAACACAAAAAAAATCTTAGAAAAAGAGGTCTGAATGATGCCGCTATCCAAAAACATCAATATCGATCTGTTCCAGTAACAGGCGTTGATAATATTGTGAAAACACTATTATCTTACAATATGGATCTTAAAGGAGTTCCAGGATTTTATATGTTAGATGGTAAATGGAAAGTCAATTTTACACCAGCCCTCGCCGGAATTCTTATTCCAGTGATGAGCCGAGAAGGCTACATTCAGGGATTCCAGATCAGGTTAAATAAACCAATCAGAGATTCTAAATATATGTGGTTTTCAAGCCAAGGAAAAGAATGCGGAAGTTCTCCAGGATCACCGGTACATTTTATCGGAGATGATCCTTTAGCAAAAACGGTTGTTTTGACAGAAGGCTGTTTAAAAGCAAACGTAGCCCATGAATTGTCAAAATATCTAATGAACAAACCGATGACGTTTGTGGCAATTGCTGGATGTGGACAGTTTAATTCTACAAAAAAAGCATTAAGCAGCTTGAAAGAATATGGATGTGAACTTGTATATGACGGATTTGACATGGACAAATTCAAAAATCCTAATGTATACAGAGCAATGGCAAAGAATTTTGATATTGCACATGAAGTTGGAATCCGTATGGAAGTGTATCGTTGGAATGCGATAGAGATATACGGTAATTTCAAACAAAATACGCCATATAAGGTACTGATCAATGATAAAGACTATGCTTTTTATTCTACATACACAAATCATAAACGTGAATTTTTTGATGAGTTTTTTGCAGATGAAAAGACAGGAAGATTGATCATTCCAGAGCCAATATTAAATCCACTACATCCACACGAAGATGTTAATTGCAAACTGATTGATGTTGAAACAGGTGATTACAGTGAGTTTAAGATGAATGTAGATGCATCCATCAATCGTTGTCAGGATTATACTGTTTGGCAGAAAAAAGGCATTGACGACTACTTTTATTCATTAGTACGTCTCAAAAATAAACAACAAAGAAAAAATTAATTTTACACAAAGAAAGGAGCTTATTATGATCGTAAGCGTAGATTTAGGAAACAAAAATATTAAGACACCAGAGTTATTATTTTTGACAGGACTGGATTCATATGACAGTAATCCATCTACGACATTTTTCAGAAATGATTGCATACAGTATGAAGGAAAGTATTATACCGTAGGAAGTCACAGAATTGAGTATACACGATATAAACATACAGATGATCGCTTTTTCATTTTAACCTTAATGGCTATTGCTAAAGAAATCAAACGAAGAGGCCTGAAAGGCGATAATTACGAAGTTGAGTTACTTCTCAGCCTTCCACCGGCTCATTATCGTACTCAGCATGAAAATCTGAAAAATTATATGATGATGAAAGGTCAGCATGTAAATTTCATGTTTAATGATAACCCGATGTCTGTTACATTTAAAGATGTGATTGTTTTTATTCAGGGACATGCTGCATTGTATACTCGTTCCAATTTAACTAAGGAAGAACCGTTGATCATGTTACATGATATCGGTGGTTTCACATGGGATTATCTTTCTGTACGAAATGGAAATCCTGAAAAAGATATCATGGATACAAGAGAATTGGGAATCATTCCATTTTATAATGAGTTTAGTAATTATATTGTATCAGAATATGATCTTCATCTTAGAGAAGATGATATTGATAATCTGATCAAAAATCGAACATTGCCATCAAATTTAGCTGCGATTCAAACAAAAGTATTAGATACGTTAGATACTATGGCATTACAGTATTTGAAACGAGGTATTAAAACGTTTATCGAAGATAAAATTGATTTAAAAATGTATACAAGTGTTTTTGTCGGTGGTGCATCTTTAATTTTTAAACCATACATCTTGCAGTTACAGGAAGAAGGTTTATTAGGTAAAGTCATTTTCATTGAAGATGTTCATGCAAATGCAAAAGGGGCACAGATTTTGTATAAAAGTGCGAAATCCCTTATGAATAAACAGTAAGCATATTTTTTGTAAAGGTTGTGATCTTATTGGCAGAAAAAAATCAAATCAGAAAAAATATTGGTTTCGATTTATCCGATCCTGATCAGAAATTAGCTTATGATATTTTGGAAATGAAGCGAGGGAAATCATTAAGCAGATTTCTTGCTAAATCCATCATCATTGGTGAAATGATAGAAAGAAAAATGCAGACTGATAAAATCGAAAGACGTGGAAATGAACTGTTAAATAGCTTTGATAATTTTCCAATCAATACGAATACAGTTTCCACTCCAATAGTTAAAGAAAAAAGGAAGAAGAAAAAACAGGAAGAATCTGTTGTGCAAACGAAACAAAATGTAGAAATTGCACAGACGGAACAAAAAGAATCCACAAATGAAGTTGTAGAAGAAGTGATAAATCCAGTAACGCCTGAGCCAGAAGAAGTTAAAATTCCAGAACCAGTTAAAAAGGTTGAGGAATCTTCTGGTGAAGATGTAGATGTAGAAGATAAAGATTCTACAGAACCAATCCTGGATAAAGACACTCTTGCAAAAGCAATGAATTTTATGGCAGGTATGTAAAAAAGGAGGTTGGCAGCTTATTTGCTGTCAGCCTCCTTTTTTTTTGATTCTTCAAAGATATCGACATCTTTTTGACTAAAAAGTGCTAAATTAGATGATCGGCGTAATTGTTCTAATTCTATTAATGATTCTACAATTGCTAGTTCTGGAGCTTCTCTAATAATACTACAGAATAATTGATATTTTATTGATTCTTTACATTGGTCATTTTTAAATACCATATCATCAATATTACTTAACATTTTTTCAAACATTAATTTGCACGAACTATATGTTTTAATTATTTGTGGTGTAAATGTAATTTTAATTTTAGCCCCAACCATATCTGTTAATTGTTTAAAATCATTAAATTTTATAATCCTTGCAAATATATTGTTATATGCATATTTTGGGAATCCTATTTCTTTTGCAAGCCTTGTCATTGTAATACCTTCAAGTGCCATATAACATTCTAGCTGATCTTGAATATCATTTAGTGCGTCAAATAGGTGAACATATCTTTTGTAGCGTACACTGTCTTTTTCAAATTCTAAAGTTAATTTTAATGGGAAATCAGAAGCTTCAATAATTAGTGAAATTATAGTCGTAGCCATTTCATAAGGGTCTAATTTTAAGCGACGATACAATGGAAGTGGGGCAAGTTCCGTAGTAGGAACATAAGCAAAATAACTATTTGTAAAATTCACATCTTTTATTAAATCAAATTTATGATTCGATATTTCTTTATCCATATATTTTCTACTGGTAATGCCTTTTGTTTCAATAATTTCTTTTCTGTTGTTTAAAAGTTTATTATATTTTATTGTTAATATATCGCATGGAGAATAGATCGCAGAAGCTCCTTGAGTACCATAATAATCCTTGAAAAATTTTTCTTTTTCATCTTCATATTCTTTTTGATATTTTTCAAAAAATGATTTTGGAACAATTTTATAGCTTTTTCCCTCAGCTAAGTAATCTGATTTATATTCAAAAGATTCTATATCATATCTGGATCGTACTGGATAATTTTGAGCAATTAGAGCAAATACGTCATATATAGAGCTGAAAGTAAAATCTTTTAATGTAGATACATCATAATCAAACATAATACACCTCCCTGTTTAAAATTTATACATATGATTATCTTTATAATTTTAGTATAGCAGTAATAATATAAAAAAACAAACCATTTATTTCCATATAATACCAATTAAACAAAAAATATTGAAAATTATATAAAATGTTATATAAAATATGTGCATGTTATTTTTATTTATGATATACTATAAATGTATTTTTATCAGATTCCATGAAGACAAGTATAGCATGGACTTTTTTAAGAAAAAAAATTTAAAGAAACTTAAAATTATAAATAATAAAACAATAAATATTATATATGCTGTTTTGCTATTTATAAAAATGAATCTAACAGACGAAAAGTCTGTTTTTTTTATGCCATTTTTTAAGAATAAAGGAGGAAATAAAATGGAAAAAGAAATTTTAAAATTACTTGGAGAAAAAGATGGAGAATTTTTTGAGGGAGATGTGAGTGGAGATACAATTATTCTCTATTCAAGAATAGAGAAACTATTTTTAAAACTTCAAGAGACAATTCAAAAAAATGTGTATGAGTTATCTGATACGACAAAAAAATTAATTCAAAATGACGCCAAAATTGCAACAAATTTATATGTAATTGCAGCAGAATTAATTCGTTGGTATTCTACAAAAATATCAGATGTTGCAAATGAAAAAGTGGTAATTGATACTGCAAAATGGTTACGATTAAGTAATCGGCATTTTTTTGATGAATATTGTGATGATAAAAGTTTAGGAAGCATCTTTTTACAATATGTAGAAAAATCCGACAGAAAGGGACAAAAGAAATTTGTATTATATTTTTTCCATATTCTTCATTATTGTCCACCAAATGGATTTAATGAATATATGTTAAATCAGAATATCGGAACAAATTGGTATTGTAAAGAAAAATAAAGAAAGAAGGAAAAGTTTTATGAGAAAAATTGCAAGTAATTTGTTGTTAAAGGAACACGCAGAACGAGTATTTTTTCTGTGCAAACAGCCAGATGGATATCGAATTATTAAAGAAATTGATGGTGATTATGGGCAGCAGATTCTGACACATTATCAAAATGGATATGGAATTTTACTTTCAGAGCATGGCAATCTTTTAGATTCCATTGAATATGTTATGGAACATAGGACTGGAAAAACATGTTTTGAAATATTAGATTCTAATTATAATGCTAAGAAGAAAATGCTCAAAGATAGTCGTGGATTTTTAAATCGAATAGGAATGCCTATTTGTGAAATTAAGGATTCTAAGGAAACATACTCAGAATTGAATGAATTTATTCAGGAAAATGAACTTGATGCATTTATTTTGTGTTATTTTGAAAAGTAAGGAGAAAAAATGAGTAAGTCAAAATATCAAGAAAATCTTATAACGACAGTCATGGATAAATCATGGGGAAATACATGGGAAGAAGCGGTTCAGGAATGGGATATTATTGATTGTGCCGAGGATAATTCATTAAGTCGAAGTTGTATTTGTGGAAAGGAACAGATTAAGTATTTATACAGATTACATAATCGAAAAACAAACCAATGGTTGTTTCCGATTGGAAGTTCATGTATTAAAAAATTTCAACGCAAAGATTTACAGGAAAAAACAGCAACTACAGAAGCAATGTTTAAATTATTACATGCTGTTGGAAATAATCAATATCTGCAGCTATCATCTGATTTGTTTAGCAGAAAACTTCTTAAAGAATTATATGATCAAGGAGCATTCAAGGCGACTTCATATAATCATTATAATCCAAAAAATGATTATGATTTTCTGTTAAAAATGTTCAACAAACGTGCAAAAAATAGTATTAGTACATTGCAGCAGAAAAAAATTACAGCAATTCTTCTTAATTCAATTAAACCATTTTTGGAACAGAAGTTAAGAAGCCAGATTATGTCTTAAAGTTATCAAGAAAAGAAATTGTCAATCTATGGGTGTAAATTAGAACAGGATTTTCTTCCTGTTTATTTTTATACCCATTTTATTTAGGAGGAAAGAAAAATGGTAGTGAACAGATCAAATTTACATGTAGGACAAACAGTATTTTTTGTTCATAAAGAATACAATTCACTTACAAAAATGAAAGAAGATTCCATCGTTGAATGTAAGATTACTAAAATTGGAAGGGTATATATAACCATTAATAATGGATATCCAAATCGACAATTTTTTATTAAATCTGGAAATGATTACGAGTTTGGTATTCAGGAGAAAGAAAATGCAATTGATGGTGGAATTTTATGCTTTACAAGAGAAGATGCAGAAAAACATCTTCTAAAAAAGAAAATGATGTTGGAATTAAGAAACATCAATTATTCTGAAAAAACTAATTCTTTAAATCAACTGTTACTAATGAAATTGGCATATGAAGTTGGAAAATTAGATTTTACAGATGACACAATGCTTAAAATTCCATTACCGATGAATTATAAAGAAATGTCAGAGGAAACGTTAAAATCATTTTTAGAAAGTGATGGGGAGTATGAATAGGGAAATTAAAAAAATATCAGAAGACATTAAAACAAATACATTTAAACAGTTTTATTTGTTTTATGGAGAAGAAAAATATATGATCTTACAGATGAAAGATCAATTAAAGAGAGCTTTAATTTCAGAAGATGATACTATGAATTATTCCTATTTTGAAGGGAAAAAGGTAGATCCGACAGAAATTATAGAACTTGCTAAAACAGTTCCTTTTTTTAATGATCATAGATTTATCATTCTTGACGGAACAGGACTTGGTAAAAAAAGTGATGATTCATTCATAAAAGGGTTAAAAGAAATTTCTGATACAAGCGTCCTTCTCTTTATTGAAGATACGATTGATAAACGTTCAAAAATTTATAAGTTTTTATCAAAGCAAGGTCATGCTGCATGTTTTGAACCTATGAAAAATAAGGAATTGTCACAATGGATTACGTTATTGCTAAAAAAAGATGAGAAGCAAATGTCGATTTCAACAATGAACAATTTCTTATATCGATGTGGATCAGATATGCATACATTAAAAAATGAATTAGACAAATTGATTTCTTATGTCGGAGACAGAAAAGAAATTACAAGTTATGATTTAGAACAGCTGACTTCATCTCAAACAATTAACCAGATTTTTATCATGTTAGATGCAATTGCTCGAAAACAACGAGATAAAGTATTAACTTTATATTATGATCTGATTGAATTGAAAGAATCTCCATTTGGAATTCTTGCATTATTAGCCAGACAATGTAATCAGCTGCTTCAAGTTAAAAATCTGGATGATCTCGGCAAAGATAATGGAACAATCTCAAAGGAGATAAAGATTCCTGCTTTTGCAGTAGGAAAATTAAAAGATCAATCGAAAATGTTCTCTATTGAAGTATTGTTGAATATGGTAGAAGCATGTGCAAAAACAGATGAATTAATAAAAACTGGAAAAATCAATGACAGAGTTGGCGTAGAATTAATATTAATTCAATTTAGTCAAAATTAGATTAGGAGGAATTTTTATGATTAGTGAAGAAGAAAGAAAAAAATATGTGGAATTCATGTATAATCCCGAAAATGAATATAATTGTAATGAATGTCCAGAAAATAAAGATTTTGATGATTGGGAAGGAAAATATCCTTGCGGGCAACAAAATTGCTGGGTTACTTGTCATTGCAGAGAAATTATGGAATAAATACAAGGTGTAAACTTTGTGTTCGTTTGCGATAAATGCACAATAATATCTAAAATGCAAAATATGTACAAATACACAAACTACATATTTTGCATAAATCGTGTATTACATGTAAATCACACTTTATTTTATAGAAAATTTAAAAATATCAAAAGGTATACAGAACATCTTTTATGAGAAATGATAAAATAATTAACTTCACACAAACGGTTGGAATGACGCGATTCAATAAGAATGGATTCCAAGGTGAAAATAATTTATGAATGTAATAACAATCTATACTAATAAATTTTTGGAGTTCTCTTTTCAGAGGACTCTTTTTTTATTCATAAAAAAGTAAATAAATGTAAAAAAACTATTAAAAATGTGGGGATGTTACACAAAAATGATACAAAAATGCTAAAATACAGGTTGAAAATAGCAAAAATGGGTGGTAATATTAACATTAAGAAAATGATTGATAAAATCATTATGACTAAAAAATAAGGATAAAGCCATTTATCCTTAATAAGTTTTGCAACTTGATATTATAGTGCTTCATAAGAATCAATTTATTTAAAATAATCTTGTATTTTATAAACGAAATCTATGTAAAAGCAAAACGATGAATCAAAGAAGCACAGGTGCTCGTGTCTAGCATGAGAGGAATGTATACGGAAACATAGCATACTATATGTTCAGAGCAGGCGGTATCTCTATAAACTATCGGGTCCGTGGAGCCGATGCAGAAAATCCACCGGACATAATACGGGTGTTTAAATGTGACAGTTGTTCCAGTTATGGCATGGATCAAGGTATGGCGACTACAAAAAGAGCCTGATAATATGTTCGAGAAAGGTTGAGGGCAGAAAAGGACCTTTGCCTAAGTCAAAACATTGCCAATGTTTTGATATGGTTAAAATTACTCTGCGGAAGGACGAATACGGATATGTTGATGCTATGTGAGACATATGGGGTAGCATAACAAACTGAAAAGTCTGGCAGTGAGGGCGTACCATGTACTGTGAAAGTGTAATATTGATTTTAAAATATCAATAAGATAAGTCTGTCTTTTTGTAGACACAGGGGGAAATAAAAAATAAGGATGTAAAAGCTATTAAAAGGTTAAGGATGTATATTTACGATTCCATGAAAAAAATAAAAGGTATTGGCTACCCGAAAGTCTTTCTCAAACTGAAAGTTATCAAAAATAAATATATAATAGATATACGTTGTTTTATCTAAATAATATATATGATTTTACATCGAATCGTATTCTTAATTAATCTTGAAGAGAAAAAATAAGAATATTAATGATGTAATAGCGAAATAAATAATATGATTAAGAAAATGTAAGAGGTAGACATAAAATATATAAAATGTCTGCCTTTTTATTATGTGAGGAGGTATGTTATGACTAAAAAAAATATGCTATTGACTATGTTGATGGTAGTTATAAACAACTGGTTGCTAAATATGGTGTTGACGATGGGATTAATGATAACTGTAAAGAATAAAAACGATAAAGTAAGTAAAGGGGGGGGGTGTTGAGTATGGAAGCTTTAACAATTGATGAAATCATATCTGCGAAAAAAAATTTTTTAAATATCGACAAGGATCTGAATCTCATTCATTCTGTAAATGAGATTAAAGAAACGTATTATCTGATTCATTGTGTTGCAATTATTACATTTTTATTATTAAAGCAACAGGCACTTGCTGAATCATCTGCGATAATGCTTTTAGTGGTAATTTATTTTCTTCATCGGTGGGAATTTCATTTATCCCACATGATTATACATAACGTTTTGCTTTTTAGTCATCTGTTTGAAAAAAAATATGCCTATGAATTATTAGATAAATTGAATCTGTGTGATCAGGATTATGGAAAAATTCGTCATGTCATGTCAGAGTTTTATAAAAAAGAAGGGATGTGATAATGATGAGAAAGAGAAAAATAATTGGAATTATAGGCTTGGTGCTTATATTAGTTATTGTGCTTTTTTATGTGGTCCGTATTCGGCCAATGGTAAAGGAATATAAGAAGATTGCATATGATAAGTTAGCAAATATTGATGAAGATACCTTTGCAAAATTAGAAAATACAAAGGTTTATGGTAAGAATGGGAAATTGATTGGAGAAGTCAATTCCGGAAGTTACCAGTACAAAAAAATTTCTGAAATTTCAAAATATGTACAAGATGGATATATTGCAGTAGAAGATAAAAACTTTAAATCCCATCATGGAATCGATTATCTGGCAACTGTAAGAGCTGGGATTAAACTTGTATTGAATCGTGGTAAAGCAACACAGGGTGGAAGTACCATTACACAACAATTAGTTAAAAACAGCTTTTTAAGTCAGGAAAAAACATTTACAAGAAAAATTGCCGAGTTTTTCTTGGCACCTGAGATTGAAAAGATGTATACGAAGCCTCAGATTATGGAGTATTACTGCAATAGTAATTATTATGGGAATCGTTGTTACGGAATCGGAAATGCAGCAAGTTATTATTTTCATAAAAACGCTGATCAACTAACATTATCAGAAGCAGCATTATTGGTAGGGCTATCGAATAATCCAAGTCGATATGATCCAGTAACTAACTATAATTCATCGATCAGAAAACGTGATCGAGTTTTAAAACATATGTTGGATGCGAAAGTAATCTCAAAAACACAATATCAACAAGCAAAGAACGAAAAAATAGAAATAGCAGAGTATCGTAAAAATGTAAAACCGGAAGGATATCAGACAAGCTTTGCAATTTATCAAGCAACATTGGAATTGATGAAGAAAAATGGATTTGAATTTCAGTACACTTTCCAAGATAAAGAAGATGAAAAGCAATATAAAGAAAGATATCAGGAAGAATATCAAAAATATTTTCAGAAATTGCGAAATGGAGGATATAAGCTGTATACATCTTTTGATCAAGAGTGTCAAAAAGCTTTACAAAGTTCCGTTGATCATAATCTGAGATCATTTACCAAGAAAAAGAAAGGAAAATATGAATTGCAAGGAGCTGCAGTCAGTATTGATAATGAAACAGGAAATATTGTGGCAGTTGTTGGTGGAAGAGGACAGAATGATCAATATAATAGGGGATATTTAGCTATTCGACAGCCAGGCTCATCTATCAAACCTTTGCTTGATTATACTCCTGCTTTTGATAGCGGGGTATATTATCCATCAAAAGTAATCGTTGATCGAAAGACTTCTTCTGGACCATCGAATGCAGATCACAGTTATAGTGGATCACGAACGATCCGTAATGCAATCATTCACTCTACCAATACGGTTGCATGGAATGTATTGCAGAAAATTGGAGTAAAAAATGGTCTAAAGTATCTTACAAATTTACAGTTTAGTAATTTATCATATTTAGATAATAAAAACGCTTCTGCAGCACTGGGTGGATTTACGCATGGTGTTAGAGTTGTAGATATGGCAAAAGGATTTGCAACATTAGAAAATGGTGGAGTTTATCAGGATAACAGCTGTATTGATAAGATCATGTTTAAAGATCATGAAGTTTTAAAGCATAAAAATACAAGAAAGAATGTGTATTCCTCAGCCTCCGCCTATATGATCACCGACTGCATGAAGGATGCTGTGAAAAATGGAACTGGTAAAAATGCACAAGTAAAAGGACAGATCATTGCAGGCAAGACAGGTACGACAAATGATTATAAGGATGCGTGGTTTTGTGGTTATTCAAGATATTATACAACCAGTGTTTGGGTAGGATGTGATGATCCAAAGCCAATGGATAATTTAACTGGTTCGTCCTATCCATCTAAGATTTTTTCTGATTATATGACGAAAGTTCATAAAGGTAAAATAAAGAAAGATTTTAAAATGCCAAATACGGTGTATCGAAAAGATGGAGATCTATTTTCGAAAGACATTGATGATACATTACATGAAACAGTGCTTGAAAATATATTAAAAGAGCAAATCAAGAAAGCAGAAAATGCAGTAGAAGATTTTGAAGCTTTTACAATCACAGACGGGGAGAGTGCCTATCTACTTGATGATAAGTATCAGAAGGTATGTACAGCTATTGAAAAAGTAGATGATTCTACACAAAAAGCAAAGTTCCGACAACGGATTGAAGATCATTATGATGATCTTTTAGAAGAACAGAAGAAATGGAAAGATGCGATGGAAACATATGTAACACAAAAAGAACAGCAGCGAATTGCGGAAAATGAAAAAGCTGAAAAAGAAGCTGTCCAAAAACGACAGGTATATGAACAACAGCAAAATATCAAGTTAGTTGAATCATATATATCCAGATTAGATGTCATGGATACATATGATGATACAGCAGAAGATATTATTACAAAATTACAAGAAGCTTTAAAGAAATGCGAGGATTATGATACATATGATGAGCTAAATCAAAAAGCAGAGCAGGCAATAGAGCGTGTTCGCAATCTAAATAGTGATACAACAACAACAGAATCAAATTAAGATCAGGAGGAAATTATGAGAAGAAAAGCAGTATCTTTATTATTAGTAGCTATGATGATGAGTGTAGCAGTGCCAGTTCATGCAAGTGAACAGGCTACTGTCACAATTCAAGAATCACAAGGAGAAAACCGAGAGATTGATCAAGTTCAATCCTCTGAAACAACAGAATCCAAATCATCAACTTCACAGATCACAACAACAGCTGAGAGAAAAGAAGAAGTAACATCAACACATAAGAAAAAGCAAAATAAAAAGAAAGATAATAAAAAAGAGAAAAAAGTCAAGAAACTAAAGAAAACAAAGAAAAAAGAAAAAGTTGTTCATGTAAAAATTAAACCAACAATCTCATCTTCCTATCAGGAACAATCTATTAAAATCAAAAAAAATAAAGAATACATAGGAAAATTTATTTATTTTAATCAGGGAGATGCTGCGTGGAACAGTAGTGGATACGGAATTCGAGCTGCTGGATGTGGTCCGACTTCAATGGCTGTGTGTATCAGCACGTTAACTGGGAAATGGGTAACACCAGTAGATACAACAAGTTGGGCATATGAGCAGGGATATTATTCTTCTGCCGGAAGTGAACATCGTGCAATTCCAGCAATGGCAGAACATTGGGGCTTAAAATGCAATGGATTAGGAACAAATTATCAAAAGATTAAAGAGTCCTTAAAACATGGCAGACCTGTTGTTTCTTTGATGGGATTTGGCTATTTTACTCGCGGTGGACATTTTATGGTATTAACGGAAATTGATTCTAATGATAATGTAACTGTTGCGGATGTAGGAAGTCGTAAAAGAAGTCAGTATAAGTATTCACTTCATGATGTAATTTCACAATCTAAAGTTGCAAGTGCTGGAGGACCATTTTGGAGTATTTATAAACAAGGGAAAGCCAAAACACAGAATGACAGTAAATCAAATAAACAAGTTTTAAAAATTAGTAAGAATAAAAAAACAGCGACAAAAGCAAAGGTAAATCAGAAAGAAAAAGAAATAATCCAAAGTTTTTATACTGAATTATCAAAGAATTTGACAGATCTGGAAAAAGAGCTTCCAAATAGTAAGGTATTGATTGGAAAAAAAGCGACTGGGACCGAAATTCCAAATGGAAAGATTAATCAGTGTATTTATCGTTTAGGTGAAAAGTTAAACAATGGTCATTTACAATTTATTGCGACACATTATTATTTTGGAGAAGAAGCAATTCTTCATGGGGATGCAAAGTCTGCAAGTATTGATTTGAATTCACGTATTCAAATGCTTGATTTTTAAAAATTGAAAGGAGATGCCGTGGAGAAATCAATCTTCACGGCTAAATATTTATTATGGAGTATGAACTTATTGGAACAATTGTTCCGGCAGTGAAATGTATTTTAAAACCAGGAGAAGCAATGTATACACAATCCGGTGGAATGATGATGTATACTGGGGATATAAATTATTCTACAGGTCTGAGAGGTGGAGTTGTTAAATCCGTTGCAAGACAGCTTCTTGCAAGAGAGTCAGCTTTTATGACAACGTATTATGCAGAAAAGCATATGGGAATTGTTATATTTTCTACGACAATCCCTGGAACGATTCAGTGCTTGAAATTAGAGAAAGGTTCTTCGATGATCTGTCAAAAGACGGCATTTCTTTGTGCAGAAGAGCAGATTATGGCAGATGTTGTTTTTACAAAAAGATTACGTGCTGGTTTTTTCAGTGGAGAAGGCTTTGTATTACAGAAAATTTATGGTGAGGGAAGAGTTTTTCTGGAAATAGCAGGGGATTCAATTATTCATGATCTTAAAGAGGGTGAAGTGTTGTATTGTAATTCGGGAAATGTAGTTGCTTTTCAGGACTCCGTAGATTTTGACATTACATTAGTAAAAAGAATGTCTACATTATTATTTGGAGGAGAAGGAAATTTTCTTGTAAAATTGACAGGACCTGGAAAAGTTATTTTACAAACACAGAATCAGATGCAGAAAGTGAAAATTTATGAGAATCAATAAAATGTGGGGGCATTACACAAATCTCATAAGAAAAACGTAAAAATATATAAAAAAATACATAAAAATGTGTAATAAACTTGAAAAATGATATGTAATATGATATTATAATATAAACAGAAAAGTTATTATTTGAAAAATCAATTTCGGGAATAAGAAAATTTTTTTGTTAATAACGTGTAGTGTAAATAATAGCGATGGCGAATGGTTATATTGACATTGGAAATTACTTTTTCATAAGATTTTTCTCCTTAAAAATTTTATCGATATGTGTCAATGTAAAATAGATTGGTTCGATTCCAATCATCGCCTTTTATCAGAGATATGAATATCGTTTTTTTGTATGGTCCCCTATAAATATCCTTGTTAAGTTACTGTACAAGAAATAGAGTTTTTTATATTTATATCTTTGATTCTTCCAAAAAATAGGTAGGGAAATACGAGCCTTAAAGGCAATATATTCCTTACCACTCCCCTTGGAAAAGTATTGGGATACAATAAAATAATGGATGTATTCCGTTGGAGTATGCTAACATTTATTATTTTATTTCGGAGTTCGATTCTTTGATTTTCCAATCAGGCTAGGTGGGCTCATGTTTATGAGTCTGCATTAGCTTATTAAGTCTATATGGTACAATGGTGTAAATGGAATCACAAGCGAGTGCTAATCGTTCTAGCTTTTTGAGCTATTCAGGTTCGAATCCTGATTGTACCGCTGCTAATAAAGTTATTTTATTAGTTCTGATGTTTAAAGTGGAAATGCTATGTACTCTGCTTTAAACAACTTGGAAAGTAAATGGTAAATTTAATGATCTTGTATTTTATCTTTTTTTGTAAATACTTTTTCAGGATTGCTTGTATTTACTTAAAGATCAGATCGTCATGTTAAATATGGTACCCCACGATCATTACAATCGGAGTTCGATTCTCCGGCTTTCCCTAAGAGTATACTGTTTTGTTTGTTATTTCCAGTTTACTCTTTCTATTGTTATTATTTTATCGTATTACTCATTCGAAAAGGCAATATCATATCATGAATATTGCCATTAAAAATTCCTTAACGATGAACAAAAATGGCGTGTCCAAGAGATACGCTTTTTTTGTGTCTATGTACTATGCAAGTCGGATATTGGATGTCCACAACATTTTAGCTATGGAGCCCATGACTTTAGTCATTGGGGTGAATGGCGTTTATAAAATATTTATAAATACTTCATGATTCGTTTATTGTTCTTATTTCTAATCATATGATATAATCATAGTAGATAAAAAAGGAGATTTTACTATGAATGATGGATATACATACAAAGAAGGGATTGTCTATAAAAATCAGTTCCATATCATATGGTGTCCCAAATATCGAAGACCTGTCCTGACTGATGGGGTCGATATCCGTTTAAAACAGGTCCTTTATGAGATCGCCGAAGAAAAAGGGATCACGATCAAAGCACTGGAGATCATGCCGGATCATGTACATATTTTCATCGATCTGGACCCCCGTCTTGGAGTTCATACTGTGATCAAAACGATGAAAGGACGATCTGCCAGGATCTTACGTTCGGAATTTCCATGGTTAAAAACAAGGCTTCCAAATATGTGGACCCGGAGTTATTTCCTTTGTACCGTTGGACATGTCAATGAAGATACGATCCAGAAATATATCAATGAGCAAAAACGACATCAATAAGGAAGTGTAGTATCATGTCAAGTTTCACTCTTGAGCTGGAGATCAGCTTCAGCAAAAAACTTTTAACAGCTTATAAATCTGATCCGAAGCTGGAAGCAGGAAGTATCCGGACTCTTGAGAAAAAGCTTGATACTGCCATTGTAATCCGTAATACAGCAAAGGGCGAAGCTTTAAAACGTCTTCATAAATTACAGCACGACCGTACTTATCAACAGCTCCAAAAGGAATATGCTGCAAGAAAAAAGAAAGATCCGAAAGCAAATGTCTCTGATCTCTCACCAAAATATTGGGAACGCATGAGTTTTTATGGATATACAGAATACGATCTGCAGAGTTATGTAGTTCAGGCAAAACATCAGTATCACAATATCCTCGGTGCTGATGAATGTCAGAAACTGGCAACTCAAGCATTCTGTGCAGTGGATAAGATCCGTACCAAAGAATCCAAAAAAGTACGTTTTCTACCAAAAACTTCCGACAGCTCTGTAGAAGGAAAATCAAAGAAATCGACATTGAAATATATTGGGGATTGCTGTATCCAGTTTGGAAAAGGGAATATCTATCCTCTGATCCTTAAGAAAAAAGATTTATATGCACAGGAAGCTCTGACTCACAGAGTAAAATACGTTCGTATTGTCCGCAGAACGATCCGAGGAAAACGCAGATATTTTGCTCAACTTGTCATGGACGGTATCCCTCCAAAAACAAAACACCTGGATTACGGAAAGAAAGGTCAGCGTGTTGGATTGGATGAAGGGACAAGTACGATCGCTATCGTATCAAAAGAAGAAGTCTCTTTGTTAGAGCTTGCTCCAAAGACAAGAGCGGATGAAAAAGATCTCCGCAGGCTCAATCGAGCGATCGACCGTTCCAAAAGGGCAATGAATCCAGATAATTATAATGAAGACGGAACAGTGAAAAGAGGACGACTGAAATGGAAGAGATCGAAACATTGTATCGCTATGGAATCCAGAAGGAAAGAATTGTATCGAAAATCCGCATGGAACCGGCATTGTTCTCATAACCAGTTAGCAAACCATATCGTATCGTTAGGTACAGAGATCCGTGTGGAAGAAATGCGTATCGCAGCATTAGCAAAACGATCCTTCAAAATATCAAAAAATAAAAAGAACGGACGGATCCGTTCCAAAAAGCGTTATGGAAAAACGATCTTAAACCGGGCACCAGCCTCTCTGATCGAAGCGATCGACCAAAAGCTTCATTACATCGGTACTTCTGTTCAAAAGGTCGATACAGCTCAGGTACGGGCAAGCCAGTATGATCATATGCTAGACACATATAAAAAGAAACAACTTTCTGATCGCTGGCATGTCTTTTGGGATGGAAGCAAAGTACAGCGAGACCTGTATAGTGCTTTTCTGATCTATTGTACATCTGATACATTGGACCAGATCGATCGGGATTTATGTATCCTTAATTTTTTAAGATTCAAACAATTACATGATCAGGAGATCCTGCGTTTACAAACTGAAGATAACAAAACACTGCGTTGGTATATCGCGTAAAACTGTATCCGTCAGATTGACTGCACTGACGTTAAATGGGAACCGAAAGCATACGGCAGGCCATTGAATAACAAACATTATTCAATGACCGAGCCGGAGAAGTGCACGCTTTACAGTGTAGGTCCCTGAAAGTTCTTGATAAACATGTCAGTTCCTAAGATTCGTTCTTAGGCGAAACATGTCTGAATGGATATTATTTCCATAAGATTTTGAGAAGCCCACGACTTTAGTCGTTGGAAGTAGTCAGCAAGAACGCTGCAGCATTTTTCTTGGTTCCCTGGTTCGAGTCCAGGACTTGCTCTTTCTGTTAATATAAAGCAATAAGAAGAGAGTGGGCTATTTATGAAGAAAAAGAATATATTTGTTGGATTATTTGCTATGTCAATGGTTGTATCAATTGCTGGAATCAAAGATTTTGATACGATCAATGTTAATGCAGCTCCTAAATTGACGGTAAATCGTACTTATGAAAATGCTACAAGAATAAAGGGGCAGACAAAGAAAAAATGTTATGTAAAAGTGAAGATAGGAACAAAAACATATAAAAAATATGCATCAACGAAAAGGATATTTTAATATTAAAGTTCCTAAATTAAAAATTGGAATCAAGTATACTGTAAAAAGTTATTATCGCGGACGTTTATATTCTAAAAAGAACTTTTATGCGGTGACAAAAGGATTAATTGTAAACAGGATTAGAACTACAGATCGCAAAATCACTGGATATACAACTCCAGGGTGTAAAGTGATTGCTGAAATTAATGGAAAAACATATGCAGCAACAGCAAATACATCTTCTGGATACTGGAAAGTTTACTTAGATGAACCTATAGGTAGTAATGGATTTCAGGTGAAAATATATAAAGCTAGTGACGCAGGGAAGAATCCAGAAACTGAACAGCACAAGCATACGTATACTCAACCTATATATGCTAAAGTTCATCACGAAGAGATAGGTCACATGGAAACTCTGCTCTGGAAGCAGAGATCCAATATGAATAAGATCAACAACCAGAATTTTGTCTCCATGCCGATCACTCTCCTGCGGACAATGATCACATATAAAGCTCTGAATGCCGGCATCAGAATCATAGAGCAGGAAGAAAGTTATACTTCCAAAGCGGATCTGATCGCAAATGACAGGATCCCAACCTATGGTGTCGATGATAAGGATGCTTCGTTTTCTGGAAAGAGGATCGAACGTGGTTTATACCGTTGTTCTAACGGAATGATCTTAAATGCGGATTGTCACGCAGCAGCAAATATCATGCGGAAAGCGATCCCTGATATCTGGAAAGATACCAGAGATTATACGTTTCTTTCTGCTCCTGATGTGTATGGATTCCACAAACTGAATCCGAAAGGTATTCCCGTCAAAGGGATAGCGGCATAAGTGAATATGCCTTGATTGGTACGGACAGCCAATCTTTTGGTCAGAAATGGGTAACTGTCACGACTGTTAGAAGCTACTTCCATAGGAACTACTGTACCGCATGGGAGGGGTAATTCACATGAAGATTATTTAAATAATGGTGGATGGGACAGATCATGTAAAAATAAGAATGTTACAACGAAGATTGTAACTGTTAGCGTATGTTCTCCAGGGGCAACTTGGAATAAATGGATAGTTGACAAAAAAGCTTATGATGAGCAGGTAATTGTTTGGTATAAATGTAGTTGTGGAGAATGAAAATTAGTTACTAATTAGTTATCAGGCAGCACGTATAATTGTACATATGTGTTGCTTGTTTTTCTTTATTTTTTTATGTTTTTATGCTATACTAAATATGTAATTTTTATTAGACTTTGGAGCTTTAGGAAAAGCTCTGAACATTTTAAAGAAATCCAAAAAAATAGAAACTTAAACCCAAAGGCATAAATTTAGCAGATAATATATAGATCTGCTTATTTTTATGTCTTTTTTTATTAAAAAGGAAGGAGAGTTATGAAAGAAGAAAAATTTTTACAAAAATCAAAAGAAATGCAGGCGACAGTATATCGTCATGCATATTGTAATTGTTGCGGTACAGAATTTGTTCCAAATGATGAATATATTGTTTGTCCTCAATGTGGATCTGAATACTCCGAGGAAAATGATTATGTTGAACTTTATTCGTAATAGGAAATGGTAGTGAATTTTAGTTTTATTAGAAAGAAAATTTTATTTAAAGGAGAAAAACATGAATCAAAATGAAAAAACGAAATGGATTATTGCAATCGGTGATACTTGTAATGACGAGATTAATGTCAGCTTCTCGACCATTGAATAATCAATCATGCTAAGTATGCAAAGTTGATCAATGGTACCCGAAAGGGCGGGCTGACTAGACTCAGTGCAACGGAACCCACGTTTTGTGAGGGATACCATTAGTGCTACGTCCCAGATATCAATACCCGACCCGGTGGTACCTAAGCCGGGAACAGGGTTCAGGCAACGGATGTCTCCCCGGAGAAGAAGGCACTGACCTGGAGCAAGAAGTATCTGGAACTTTGTCGAAGGGTGATCACTCCCGTCAGGGAGGGCAGGACTTTTGTGTACCTGCCATCATATTTATTGAAAGGAGAAAACAGCCATGAGTGTATTCGTGGTCGGGCTGAACGGATGCCGGCTGATGCCTACATCTGAAAGGAAAGCCCGTTTATTGCTGAAACAAGGAAAAGCTTTTGTTGAGCAGAAGGTCCCATTTACGATCAGACTGAATTACAAGACAGGAAGTACCACACAGCTAGGTTATCTTGGGATTGATACCGGATCACAACATATCGGGGTGTCCGTTGTGCGTGAGGATGGGACAGTCTTACATAAGGAAGAGATCGGTCTCAGGGACTCCATGAGCAAAAGAAAACTTCTGGAGGCAAAAGCTTCATTAAGAAGGGGAAGGCGTTATCGGAAGACCAGATACCGTCATCCAAAGTGGAGACCAAAGACCAAGCGTGTTTACTGTGAAGTCCCAGACCGAAAAGGCAGACACTGGCAGAAAAAGAAGATCACGTTCACATCGAAAAGACCGAAAGGATGGCTACCGCCATCCCTGCAGTCAAAAACAGATCATCATATCCGATGGATCAAAAAACTACAGGATCTTCTTCCGGAAGGATACCGTCTTTCTATTGAATTAGGACGTTTTGATCCAGCAAGAATGAAGAACCCGGAGATCCACGGAGATTTGTACCAGAAAGGGCCGCAGTATGACTATGAAAATGTCCGTGCCTATGTCCTTGACCGTGACAGATATACTTGTCAGATATGTAAAAAGAAAGGAGGAAAGCTGCACGTACATCACATCTTGTACAGGAGCCATGGTGCAACCGATGATCCGCAGTATATGGTCACCGTATGCAGTGATTGTCATAGTGCACAGAATCATCTGCCGGGAGGTATCCTTTATCAATGGATGCAGGAACAGAAGAGATTTTCCAGAGGGCTTAGGGATGCCACGTTCATGAACATTTTAAGGAAACGTCTGATAAGAGCATTTCCGGAAGCAGTCTTTACTTATGGAAATGTCACGAAAGTGGATCGGGAGAAACTAAAGCTTCCAAAAAGTCATGGAAATGATGCGACTGCCATTGCATTAGTAAAGACCGGGATCACAGCTGTAAAGGATAAAGAGTCTGTGATCTGTATCCAACAGGTGAGAAGAAAGAAGCGTTCTTTGCATGAAGAAACTCCGAGAAAGGGACGCAAGGAACCAAACCGCACAGCTGCACGCAATAATAAGAACACAAAGGCGGTCACTGTTACCAAAAGACAGAATAAGAAAAAGGTATCAATGACTGGCTGTCTGTTTGATCGTGTAGAACTGAATGGAAAGAAAGGCTGGATCTCCGGATTTACCGGAAAATCCTGTTATGTAAAGGATGCGGATGATCAGTATCTCAGTACATCCCCTAAATACAAACAGGTCAGTCTTTCAAAACTCAGAATTCTGCATCACTGTGGCAACTGGATCATAGGAGCAAAGAAAACTTTAGGGAAGGGGTGATGGCTCAAAGAGCCATCCTGCTTTCATCTCGGTCATTGAATGGCCGAGAATTCCCGCAGAGTATCTTAAAATTTCTTACGGCAACGGAAGAAGAAGCAAAACAATATCTTATGGATTGTATCGATAATGATATTAAAGAAAATATGAATCTAAATGAAATTGCAAACAACTTAAACATTTTCAATGTGAAAGAAAATAGTTTTTGTATGTTGAAAAATGATTCTGACTATTTATCCCAGGATGTATTAACATCAGGAGTGCGAAGAATTGCAGATCGAAATCATTAGGTTGTCGATATTGTAGAAATGGGAAATGCAGGAGAAAAATGTTATCTTTTTAGAAAAATAAAAAGATGTATTTGATTTTGCATAAAATAATTAGAATAAAGTTTATTAATTAAAGACATAAAGTAAACAAAGGTTATACCTGTTTATTTTATGTCTTTTTGTTTTTTGAAGGAGAAAGAAAAATGAGAAATGTTATAGAAGTATATGTAGAAAATTTAAAAAAATACAATCAAGGGATTCTCAATGGTCGATGGATTACCTTGGGTATTGCCGAGGAATCCCTGCAGAAGATATTAAAAGAGCATTTAGGAATTGCAGATTATAATTCAGCTATTGCAATTTTTGATTACCATGCAGACTTTGAAATTGACGAACATGAAAACATATATCATCTAAATCAGACTGCAAAATTGTTAAATTGTTTATTAGATGAAGATTGTAAAAAGGTCTTAGATTATTGCAAAGTACGAGAAATTACAGCAGCATTAGAAATATCTAATGTCTGCCTACAACTCGAAGATATTATTTATGGACATTTTTCAAATTGGCTAGATCAAAATATCAATGATCCTGATGAAAAATTGGGACATGCATTATTTGACAATAGTAAACTAGGTGTTTACATGAGACAGAACAAAATGGAATCATATTTTGACTACAAGGCATATGGCAGAGATGCTTCAATCAGTTCTTATGATATTGGAGATTATGGATATGTTTACAAAAAAGATTTTATTAATACAAAAAAATATACGTATGAAGAGATTGATGAAATAATGAAGAACGGTTCTGGTAAATACATGGGAAAATGTGAATGTACTGTTAAATTTCTAAAAAATTTTTTTATACTTTCACAAAATGAGTATGTGAAGATTCAAAAAGTTTGTAAAAGCTTAGATATGCTTGCTGTAGTAGAATTTACTATGTCGGGTTATGATCATTTATATGCTTTTGTTGTTGATCATATTTCAAGACTTATTTACATTAATGATTTAACAGTTGGAAAAACATTAAGAGAATTCAAAGCAGGAAATTCAATTGACGACGAAGTATTTAATGATATTTTAGATGAACTAAATAATCCCAAAATTTATATATAGAAACACTTAAAATTTGAAATAATAAAACAAAAAATTGATATAAAAAGTTGATATATTTTTTGTATCAATTTTTTGTTGAAAAAAGGAGAAAAAAGATATGAATTTTACAGAAGAAATTGAGAAAATGGTAGAATTATCATCAAAACAGCCAAATGGTGTATATCAAAATACGGATAGAATTTTTACTGGCATTATGGAAAGGTCTAATTTCACAATCAAAGGAATGCCTGATAATATTTTAAAATTATACTTAGCTGCAGAGAATAAGGCAGATTTTGAGTCATTATTTTATTCATTAACAGGTGTAAAGTTTGAATACTATTTACGAAAGAGCGAAGAAGCAATACGGTATAATGCCGCGGAAACAAAATTAAGAATTGTTCAGATTTTTCTTCCAAAATCAAATAAAAATGGAAAAAATTCATTGATTATACAAACAAATGCACCAAAAAATAAGATTCGAACTTGTCTTAGAAATTGTTATTTTCTTTTCTCAATGGATGATAGCGTTAATTGTATCGTTAATAATCTTCAAGAGATGGGATATATAGTTAGAATATTGTATGCTCCGAATGGAAAATTCGATAAAATAAAAAGATTTTCTTGTAAAGAAAAATATAATCTGGCTGATTATGATATGAAATATGTATTATATCATGAAAAAGTGGTAATGGAATTGTATAATAAAGTATTTTGTCAAAATTTAAAGAATCCTGAATTACTTGCACCTGCAGTTTTAGAAAATATTGCAAATCAATTAGGAATTTTTGCAATGGCAGATGATCAATTTTGTATCTTATATGATGATGCTATCAGATTTTCTTTACAGTATCAGGATTTTAGAAAAATTGTAAATCATCATGGTTACATAATACAGGGACAAACGATAGCGTCAGGTGATGAATGTTACCATTTTATATTTAGAGATAAATTGTGGACATATCATAATCGTAAAATGTTTAGAGGGATGAACTGAATAATACCCAAATTTACGTTTAGACGCATTAGGATGCAAAAAAAAGAAAGGATGATGATTTATGAAAAAAACAGAATTGTTGAAATGGTTATTAGAGCATGAAATTTGATATAAATGTAATTTGTGTATAATGTGTTAATTGTAAAAATCATGCAAATTGTACATTTATTCAAGCACGATATTAAATATGTAAAAAGAGCAACCTTTTTGTTTTTGAGGTTGCTCTTTTTTTTGGTGTGCCTTGCGGCGCACGTCACTAATGGATGAAAGTTCCTAATCCGCCCTAGTAGTGGGAAGGATACAGCTAAGACCAAGGGTGTCCATCGTGAGGTGGAATCTGAAGGAAGGTGGAGGCAAATCTCTGGTCTGACGAACAGAAATCACATCAGGCTATAGTTAAGGATAAGGTTGCCAAACAAACCAAAGTCCAATAACTACTCGGAATTAACTGTAGTAAATGTGGCAGATATATGGAGAGAAAGTGACGTGTGGTACCAAGGGAGGTCTCGTCAGCGGACGAAAACAGAGTATGAAGTCCGTGAGTAACAACGAATGGCGAGAAGTCAGCAGAAGCCATAGTAAACCGATGGTTGCAAACATCGGCGAAGGGCTGAACTTTAGGAGACACAAGCAATGAAAGTAACTGAAAGTAGATATAAGAACAGACAACTTCATATAGAGGACTATCTGCAAATGGTATCTGCGGAACAGAAAGAGTATGCAGAAGTGTTCGACTACTCTAAGATTACTGAAAAGAGCAGTGTCATCACAGACTATTGGACGAACAATCTTTTGGAATTGATCTTGCGAAAAGATAATCTTAATAAGGCTTATAAGCAAGTCAAAAGAAACAAGGGAAAAGGTGGAATTGATGGAATGCAGGTGGATGAACTTCTGCCCTTCCTTAGAGAAAACCAGAGAAGCCTGATACAAAAGATAAGGGAAGGTAAATATAAACCGAACCCAGTTCGAAGGGTAGAAATACCAAAGGAAACAAAAGGCGAATATCGACAACTGGGGATACCTACAGTAGTCGACAGAGTTATTCAACAGGCAATCGCACAGGAATTAACGCCAATCTATGAGGAGCAATTCTCAGAGAACAGTTTTGGATTCAGACCAGGAAGAGGAGCGCACGACGCTCTGAGACAATGCCAAAAGAATGTAGACGAGGGCTATGTATATGTAATAGATATGGACTTGGAAAAGTTCTTTGATACAGTAAGCCAGAGTAAACTGATAGAGGTATTGTCAAGAACCATAAAAGATGGCAGAGTCATATCGCTGATACATAAATATCTGAATGCGGGAGTTATAGCAGACGGAATATTTGAACGTACAGAGGTAGGGATGCCGCAAGGAGGACCATTAAGTCCACTGCTTAGTAATGTGATGCTAAATGAATTAGATAAAGAACTGGAGCACAGAGGACACAGATTTGTCCGATATGCAGATGATTGCATGATATTGTGTAAGAGCAAAAAGAGTGCAGAGAGAACCTTGAGAAATATCATTCCATTTATTGAAGGAAAACTTTTCCTGAAGGTAAACAGGAAGAAAACAGAGGTAGCACATATCAGCAAAGTCAAATATCTAGGCTACACCTTTTACAGATATAAAGGGAAATGCAGACTCAGAGTACATGCAAAGTCAGTGGTTAAGATGAAAAATAAAATCCGGGAATTGACAGACCGGAACAAAGGAATAAGCAATAAAAAACGAGAAAAGGAGTATCAGGAGTACGTGCGAGGATGGGTGCAATACTACAGACTTGCAGATATGAAAGGACTTCTAAAAAGAACAGATGAATGGGCAAGACGGAGAATCCGAGCAGTCTATTGGAAACAATGGAAGAAAATAAAAACAAGATACCGAATGCTAAAAGCATTGGGTATGGAACACTGGATGGCGAAAGAACTAGCATGTAGTAGAAAAGGTTACTGGAGAATGGCACAAGTGCTGAACCAAATTTTTTCGAAAAAAATAATAGCCAGATTGGGATACACGTCCATGTCTGACTATTATCTAACAGTATGTGAAAACTAAAGAACCGCCGTGTACCGAACGGTATGCACGGTGGTGTGAGAGGTCGGCTAATCAATTAATGATTAGCCTCCTACTCGATTATAAATTAAATTATTTTACAGTAACAGTCCATTTGAAGACATCTCCTTTTACCCAATGTCTGCTTGTTTTACTTACGATACAACTAATCGTAACTTTTCCCTTCTTTTTAGCGGTAACTTTATGTCCGCCTTCGGAATCTCCTTTTGTTGCTACAGTGGCAATTCTTGAATTACTACTTTTCCAATTTTTTGTTGATGGATGCACACCGCCATAACTTGGACCAACCCAAATACTTTTTCCTTTTTTTACAGAACAAGAACTTTTTTTTGTAACAGGTTTACGTACTTTTTTGGCAGTTATATTAATTGTAGCCTTATTTTTTAATGGACTGGCAGCTTTAACTACATTAGCTCCACTAAGTCCAATACCTGATACTGTTAGCAAGCTTAATGCAACTGCTGCCATCTGTTTCTTTACTCCTTTTTTCATTATAAATACCTCCTGATTCATTGTTTATATGAAAATAAAAAGCATAAAAAAAACAGACATTTTGTCTGCTTGATCTATGCTTTCATTTTTCATTATTTAATTAAAAAATCTCAGACTTATCCCGATTGATTGGATTCTAATAAACTGTTATTATTATAACATATAAAATATAATTATAAAACAGAAAAAGAAAAAACCATCGAATAATTTTCGATGGCATCGCGGCTGATGGCGGAACACGCCACTTAAACGTTAATTCAGACCCCGCGATTATACAGCACAGTCGCCTGTCTGCATACAAATTATAATATAATTTTGAATTTCTTGCAATACTGTGATTTAGAGTGTCATAAAAAATTTCAAAAATCGCATATTTAATATGAAGAGAAAAATTATTTAAAAAAGGAGAGTGCAATTATGATAATTTATAAAAATGTGGATTATGGTATTTATGCATATCAAATCGGTTTCTTTAAAGTAAAACGTATAGGAGAAATTGTGTGGTCAGATCAATATGATTCAAAAAATGAGAAGTTTTATTTGCGAATTGAAGGCTTCTATTTTACAGAGGAAATGGTTGATCGTACAAAGGCAGATAACGAAATGAGGTATGATGTTATAGTAAAAAGGAAAAGAAGAAAATTCTTATACAGAACTAACTTCTTTTCCTATTTGTAAAACCAAAACTTACACTTACAGTATACTGTAAAATAATAATTTTGTGAATAGTTTGTGGACTGACTTGCAAATATTGGAAAGAGTTGTTATGATAAGAATGTAATATGACTCATATCTTTGAGAAACAATTACCTTTTGTATAGCGATTCGCTGGAATAAGGGATGTCAGAAATGGCATCTCTTTTTTGAAAAAAATTAAATTTATTTTCTGGAAAAATATACGAAAAATGTGGATAAACCACGTAAACAAGCCATTTGTAAGTGATTTTGTGGATATTTTAATTGATTTGCAATTATTTTAAACCTGTTTTAAACTAATTACTACAAAAGGAAATAGTTTATTCAAAGAAAAGGAGAAGTATTATGAGACGAAGAAAATTAACAATCGGACTTTTATCTATGATGATGGCTGCAAGTGTAACTTTCGGTATTCAAGGAAATGATGTACATGCAGCAAGTAAAAAACTTTCTGTTAATAGAGTGTACGAAAACGCAACACGAATTAATGGTAAAACTAGAAAGAAAAATATTGTAAGAGTTAAGATCGGTAAGAAAACTTACAAAGCAAAAGCTAACAAAAAAGGAAAATTTACAGTTAAAATTCCTCGTGTTGCTGCCGGAAAGAAATACACTTTAAAATCTTACAAAGGAAAGAAACTTTACAAAACAAAAAAAGTATATGTGATTGCAAAGAAATTAAAGATCAATAGATATACGCCAAATAGTAAATCTATTTCTGGTTATACCAGACCTTCTTATAAGGTTAAAGTAAAAATTGCTGGTAAAACTTATGTGAAAAAAGCAAGTGCAGTTACTGGATATTGGAAAGTAAAACCAGATAACAACAAAAAGATTGGAACAACGGTCTCTGTTAAGGTTGTTAACACAAAAGGTAAGACTGTAACAGAAATAAAAAAGCATGTCCATGATTATAAGGCAGTTTACAAGACTGTACATCATGATGAAGCTGGACATTATGAGACTGTTGAGGTTCCAGCTTGGGATGAAACTGTACAGAGAAGACATCAGGTATGTTTTGTTTGCGGAAAGGACAAAACGCAAGACTTTATTGATAGTATTAACAATAAAACTTATCCAGATTATGATGAAGAAACCAAAAAAGATTGGGGATATACAAAAGAAAAAGGATGGCCTCATTATAGTAGTGATTATGCTATTTATAAAGAAATGGGTGTTGATCCAGAAAACATGAAAGATGTTCCACCATTTGGTGCTTATTTAAGTTTAGGAGGATGGGATAGAAGTTGTGATGGACATAATTATGGTTCTCAGACTGTTGATGTAATAGTACATCATGAAGCAACAACGAAACAGGTATGGAAAGTGGATCAAAAATCATATGATGAAAAAGTTTTGGTCGGTTATAAATGTGATTGCGGTAGTGTAAAAGAATAAATAATAATTCAAATAATGAGAAGGCAGCAGCTTGCTTTATGGGCTGTTGCCTTTTTTAGTGAAGTATATTTATAAATGTAATATACAAAACATGCAAAAAATAAAGTAAAACATGGGGATGTTACACGATTGAGAAACAATTACCTTTTGTATAGCGATTCGCTGGAATAAGGGGTGTCAGAAATGGCATCTCTTTTTTTTTGAAAAAAATTAAATTTATTTTCTGGAAAAATATACGAAAAATGTGGATAAACCACGTAAACAAGCCATTTGTAAGTGATTTTGTGGATATTTTAATTGATTTGCAATTATTTTAAACCTGTTTTAAACTAATTACTACAAAAGGAAATAGTTTATTCAAAGAAAAGGAGAAGTATTATGAGACGAAGAAAATTAACAATCGGACTTTTATCTATGATGATGGCTGCAAGTGTAACTTTCGGTATTCAAGGAAATGATGTACATGCAGCAAGTAAAAAACTTTCTGTTAATAGAGTGTACGAAAACGCAACACGAATTAATGGTAAAACTAGAAAGAAAAATATTGTAAGAGTTAAGATCGGTAAGAAAACTTACAAAGCAAAAGCTAACAAAAAAGGAAAATTTACAGTTAAAATTCCTCGTGTTGCTGCCGGAAAGAAATACACTTTAAAATCTTACAAAGGAAAGAAACTTTACAAAACAAAAAAAGTATATGTGATTGCAAAGAAATTAAAGATCAATAGATATACGCCAAATAGTAAATCTATTTCTGGTTATACCAGACCTTCTTATAAGGTTAAAGTAAAAATTGCTGGTAAAACTTATGTGAAAAAAGCAAGTGCAGTTACTGGATATTGGAAAGTAAAACCAGATAACAACAAAAAGATTGGAACAACGGTCTCTGTTAAGGTTGTTAACACAAAAGGTAAGACTGTAACAGAAATAAAAAAGCATGTCCATGATTATAAGGCAGTTTACAAGACTGTACATCATGATGAAGCTGGACATTATGAGACTGTTGAGGTTCCAGCTTGGGATGAAACTGTACAGAGAAGACATCAGGTTTGTTTTGTTTGTGGAAGAGATAAAACGCAGGATTTTATTGATAGTATTAATAATAAAACTTATCCACAATTACCAAATGAATATTTTACAATTGATGATATGAAAGAACAAGGATGGACTGAAGAAGCTGGATGGCCTCATTATAATAGTGATTATGCAATTTATAAAGAAATGGGAGTCAATCCTGAAGATATGAAAGATGTACCTCCATTTGGAATGTATCTTGCCTCTGGAGGTTGGGATGGACATTGTGATGGACATAATTATGGTTCTCAGACTGTTGATGTAACAGTACATCATGAAGCAACAACGAAACAGGTATGGAAAGTGGATCAAAAATCATATGATGAAAAAGTTTTGGTCGGTTATAAATGTGATTGCGGTAGTGTAAAAGAATAAATAATAATTCAAATAATGAGAAGGCAGCAGCTTGCTTTATGGGCTGTTGCCTTTTTTGTTGCCTGATATATTCATAAATATATTGGGCAAAATATATAAAGTAAAAATAAAATGTGGGAGCGTTACACAAATATGAAACAAAACGATATAAATTATTGAAAAATATAACATTTTATGTTAGTATATTCCATGAAAACAAGTATACAATCTTGCTTTGCAAAAATGAAAGTACATTGAAAATTTAATATACATATATACAAATCCATAAAGTTGCTCTTATAAAATTTTATGAGAGGGGGTGATATGCTATGTATCGAAATAGGAATCCTTGTAAATAAAAAAAGAAAGCAGATTGCGGCTGCTTTCTTTTAAATAATTATAAGAGCATATTTTGGTGGACAGTTCAAATTGACTGTTCGCCAAAATATACAAAAAAAGTATAACATAAATCAAATATTTTGAAAAGTATTTGTAAGAACGATAAAAATAAGGAGAGCAATATTATGGATAAGTATAAGATCGTGGGAAAACTCCGTCAGTTGTTTTTTGGATCTATGGCTGTCATTATGTCTGCGGGTGGTGTTGTTGCTACAAACATGGCAAATGCCTTTGCGGCGGATCAGTCATTGGATAACAATGTTGGGGTAGCCGCTCGAAAATTGCAGTATGATGATACAGAATCATATGTATCTAAAAATGTAAATAAAAAAGTAGTAACATCCGAAGCGGATAAATCTACGAAAGAAATCAAAAATGATTTAACTGAAACCGGATATTCTATCCGATTAAAACAGTTGATCGCAGAACAGTCTAAAATCCCAAAGGATTGTACAATTGATACATTATGGGCAAAATACAAAGATGCATTTATTGCACAGTATTCAACTATTGTAAAATTGTACAATACAAGTGATGATGCAGATTATTATGTTGCGAATCTTTCCAGTGCAAAAATCAATGGAATGGGAAGTATTTATGATGCAGCATTTGTAAAAGGGACAAACAATGCAAATCCTGATGTGATCAAAGATATCAAGTTTGACAAGACAACAGGTCTTGCATATATTCCAAAAAGTTATTTTGAAAAGAATCCGAATGTTTTGATCACTGGACAGGTCATGTATGGTGGTTCTATCAAGAATCAGACGATCGCTATCGATACTACGGTTGAAAATGGTGGAGAAACGAAAAAACAGTCTGTAGAAGCTAATGCTTTTGATGTCACTGTCAAAGTTCCGATCACAACAAGCAAAAAGATCGCAGAAAAACTCAAATTGAGTGATTTTAAAGTCTTTTTAAATGGATCTGATACAGCAATGGATCTAAGCAAAGATGATACAGCGGTTTTTGATAAGAGTACTGGTGTCTTAGAACTTGCAGCATCTCCTGCAACTTTAACTTCTGTCAGAGTAGAAGTGAAAAAAGTAGGAGCTGTCAAATCTGTTGCACGTTTCTTTACAACAGATGTCAGTGCATCCGTGAAGAATCCGGATAAACTAAAGTTTGTTACAGACAAGAAAACAGGAAATCCGATCATCTTAGACCGTGTGGATCCAGCAAAGCTTCAGGACGGACAGGTGTTCGATTATAAATCTTCCATCCGTTACTTCTCAAAACTGAGTGATATGGAAGTTAATTATAATATGAAAGCAACTGCAGAAGCTCTCAGACATTCCATTAAATATCTGTATCTTCCAACCGGAAGCCAGAACAGTGGATGGTTCGATGTTTACGACAAAGGATCTGATTTTGGTGATCAGGATGGTGTTAATCAGAAAACAAACTTTGAAGATGTGACTTTTGGTATCGGTTTACCAAACTCATCCTCTAAATACAAAGCAACTGCTTTAAATAAAAATAAAGCAAAGCTTGATTTTCATATGAAGGGTTCTTTCGTAACGAAATACACAGGAGACAAAGCAACTTACTCCAGTAAGCATATGTTTGCCGGTGAGTGTGCCCACATCACAAATCCAATGGGTAAAGTGAAAGATGGCGAAGATGCTAAGATCCGTTTATCTGTACTTCATGTAGACCTGAAAGACCAGTATGTTATCATTGGACTGAACACACAGGAGATCAATACACAGAGTGGTTTTGGTATTTACAAATTAAAGTTTGAATACAACAATTCCGGTAATGTTCAAGTAAAAAAAGTATCAGCAAATCCATCTATGACAAATGGAAGTGGATGTTATAGTTTTAAAGGAGCTACATTCGGAGTTTATAAAGACAAAGCTTGTACTGATAAAGTAACAACATTAACTGCCGATGAAAATGGTAATACTGACACAGACGAAATTGATGTGGGAGATTACTTTGTTAAAGAAATCAATCCACCTACAGGGTATGCGAAAAATGGTCAGGCTTATCCCGTAAAAGTTACGGAAAAGAACGACGATGATAACCCTGCCGTTGTAACCATTGCCGATCAACCAAAGGACGACCCTGTTAACTTTGAAGTCAAGAAAGTAGACAAAGAAACAGGAGAAACCGTACAGGGAGATGCAAATCTTTCAGGTGCAGAATTTACTGTAAAATTCTATAATAACTTCTACAATAGTGCATCTGATTTACCTTCAAAAGCCACTAAAACATGGGTTCTTAAAACACAGAAAAACACGAAAGGAAATTATGTATTATCATTTGATGATAAATATAAAATTTCTGGTGATGATTTCTATAGAGATTCAGATGGAACACCCGTAGTTCCATGGGGAACTTTAACGATTGAGGAAACAAAGGCTCCCGACGGATATAAAATTGAAGACAGTACCGTTTCCGTTAACGGGCAAGTCTTAAGTAATCGTATTTATTTCACAAGAGTCAGTGATAAAGATGGTGAACAGCCATCCAAAGTAGTTACAGACTTTACAGTTTCTGATCCAGCGAAGAAATATGGAATCCAGGTATGGAAAGTTGATAAAGAACTTGATAAGAGTGAAGCCATCGGTGGAAAGGATCATAAGATCTCTGAAACCGGAACAACACTTGAAGGTGTTCAGTTCTCTATTATCAACCGAAGTGCAACAGCCATTAAATATGGTGATAAGACAGTGAATCCGGGAGAAGAAGTGACAAAGATCACAACTTCATGGAATTCTAATCTGAAAAAATATACAGCTCAGACTGATGAGAGAACATTACCTTATGGTACATATGGTGTTCAGGAAATTTCAAGCAGTCAGGGTTACAAAATGACAGATGGAACTGAAAAAATAGTTGTATGCCATGGTGCAGACGGAACAATGTATACGCCAGATTTGGATGCAAACTTAAAATTCCCGAACCAGGTAGTTCGAGGTGATTACTCTGTCAGAAAAAAATCTGATGAAGGAAAGAGTATCAGTGCAGCGTTCAAGGTAACAAATGAAGCGACTGGAGAAACCCACGTAATCGTAACAGATAAGAATGGAGAGTTTGATTCTACAGATAACAAACACTCTAAAAATACAAATGCCAATGACAAATTGTTAAAAGGCTATACAAAGGATACCGTTTTAAAATCTTCTGATTTTGATCTGGATGCCGGAGTATGGTTTGGACAGGGCGAAGATGGAAGTGTTGCAAAAGCCGATGATAGTTTAGGTGCTTTTTATTACGGAAAATACAAAATTGAAGAATTGCGTAGTGATAGTAATAAAGGACTGAAACTGATCAGTACAGACTTTACGATCACAAAAGATGGTAAAAAAATCAATGCCGGAACATTAACTGATGAATCAGAGCCAAGTATTGGTACAAAAGCAAAAGATGAAGCAACAGGAACAAATGTGGCTTCAGCGACAGATGATGTAACAATCATTGATACTGTTAATTATGAACACCTAGACAGAGGTAAATACAAGTTAACAGCAGTCTTAATGGATAAAGCGACAAAAGCAGCAATCCTTGATAAAGACGGCAAAGAAGTTACAGCATCCAAAGTATTTTCTAATACCACAAAAAGCGGAACAGTTGATGTTGAAATCAATATTAATGCAGCGGAATTATCATTAGCAGGTAAAGATGTTGTTGTATTTGAAACATTGACAAGTGAAGCAGACGGAACAACGATTGCTGTTCATCATGACATTAATGATGAAGGACAGACAATTAAATTCCCTGAAATCAAGACAAAAGCATCTGATGCAACAACAGGATCTAATATCGTTGAAGCAAAAGAAGATATGAAGATCAAGGATACTGTTTCTTATAAGAATCTGATCAAAGGAAAAACTTATACAATGATCGGTAAACTTATGGATAAAGAAACAGGAAAGGTTGTTCTTGATGATGATGGAAAAGAAGTAACAGCAAGTGTGAAATTTACAGCAGATGCTGAGGACGGAACAGTTGATGTAATCTTTGAATTCTCCGGAGTTAAAACAGCTGGTAAGAAGATTGTTGCATTTGAAACTCTTGAATATAAGGGTAAAGAATATGCAGTTCATGCAGATATCAACGATAATGATCAGACTGTTCTTATTCCAAAAGTAAGCACAACAGCGAGCGATAAGAATAATGGAACACACATGTCTTACGCAGGTAAGGATGTAACAATCGTTGATAAAGTTGAAGTGAAAAACATCGTTGCCGGAAGAGAATATACTCTGAAAGGTAAGGTAATGGATAAGAAAACAGGAAATCCATTATTAGTCGATGGAAAAGAAATTACTGCAGAAAAGACATTCAAAGCAAACGGAGAAAATGAAACCGTAGAACTTGAATTCACATTTGATGCAAGTGCATTAAAAGGAACAACCACTGTTGTCTTTGAAAACTTATATGAAGGAGAAAACGAGATCGGTACTCATGCAGATCTTGAAGATGAAGGACAGACAGTAGAGATTCCTGAAATCGGAACAACTTTAATCGGTAAAGACAGCCAGATTCATGTGATCAATGCAGACGAAAAGATCACACTGGTAGACACAGTTAAATACAAAGGTCTTGAAAAAGGTCGTGAGTATAAGGTTGATGGTGTTCTTTACGATAAAGAGACAAAGCAGCCACTTGAAATTGATGGAAAACAGGTAACAGCAAGTGCTACATTCACAGCAGAAGCAAGTGAAGGAAGTGTTGATGTTACATTTGAATTCAATGGAAGTGATCTCGCTGGTAAAACACTCGTAGCGTTTGAAGAAGCCTATGATGTAGAAACCAACACCTTAGTTGCTGATCATAAGGATATTGACGATGGTGAACAGACTGTCGTTGTACCAAAGATCGGTACTACATTAACTGATAAAGACGGAAACAAGACAGTAAACGCCGCAAAAGAAACTGTTTTAGTCGATACAGTGAAATATGAGAACTTAGAGGTTGGTAGAGAAGTTGAGTTAAAGGGTATCTTATATGATAAGAATACTCAGAAACCAATTATGATCGATGGCAAAGAAGTTACTGCAAGTGCTAAATTTACTCCGGAAGAAGCTTCTGGTACAGCACAGGTAGAATTTAAATTCGATGCCACAAGCATTGCTGGTAAAACAGCCGTGGCCTTTGAAGAAGCTTACGATGTTAAGACAGGAACATTGATCGGATCTCATAAGGACATTGATGATTCTGACCAGACAGTAAATTTCCCTGAATTACATACTACAGCAACAGATAAAGCCGACGGGGATCACACCGTTAATGCTGATAAGAAAGTCACTATCGTAGATACTGTGAAATATAAAAATGTAACACCAAACAAAGAACTGGAAGTTTCCGGTACCTTATATGATAAGGATACAAAGAAACCAGTCAAAGTGAATGGTAAAGAGGTTGCAGCAACAGCAAAATTCACTCCAAAAGAAGCAAACGGAGAAGTAAAGGTAAGCTTTACATTTGATGCAAGCAAACTTGGAGGATATTCACTTGTAGCATTTGAAAAGATGTTAGATGTTGAAACTGGAGCAGTGATCGGAACACATGAGGATATCACAGATAAAGATCAGACTGTAAAGGTTAAAGGAGTGAAGAAGACTCCAAAAACTACAAGTCATACATCTACACCTGGTAGTGGATCAAGTTCATCATCTGTAAAAACAGGTCAGAAATCCATCGTTCCAGTTGTAATCGGACTCATTGTAGTCGTAGTTGCCGGAGGAGCAGCATTTGTGATCCGTAAGAAACAGAAAGGTGACAAAGAGCAGTAGATACAGTAAGGCGTTAGCCGATGGAAGAAAGAGGGGGGAATAATCTCTCCTCTTTTTTACATTTATGAGGAATATTATGGATAACAAAAAATCAGACATTATAAATAAAAGAAAATATCATCAGCCTAAAGCGGTTGTAAAAGGAAAAGATGGAAAAGTCATTAATATACTTGAGAACAACCATACAAAGGAGAAAAATAGTGAAAAAGAAATATGAATCACCAAGAGCAGTAGCCGATATCTTTTATCCGGAAGAATCTATCAGCAGCTGTTATAATATCGCATGTGAGTATGGAATTATGGGTGGAGAAAAAGGAATTCATGCCCCAAATGCCTTCACACTTGATGGCGTAACAATTCCAGGAGATCTTGGAGCTGACGACACGCATGGAAAACTAAGTGCTGGATCAGGATGCGGTTGGGCAGAAAATCAGATTGCAGAAGTAGATTCCAATGGAAAAGTAACAGCTTTAAAAGAAGTAAATGTAATGAACTATAAAATCTTAGATTGTGATGTGATTAAGCAAGATGGAGATACCGTATACTGGACTACGCAATCTGGAAAAAATCGATTATGGTCACATATGGGGAAAATCGGGTCTAAAAGCGGCAGCCATCTTAACATGTCATAAAGAAGGTGTTTTTATTGAAGTTAAAAAAGATATTATGGAATTTGTTGGTCCTGCTTATCATTGGATATGTTGGTATTTTAGCGTATCAGAATATCAGCCAATATCAAAGGTTTAAAGTAAATGGGCAATCTATGAATCCTACTTTAAAAGATGGACAGAAATTGATCATGAAGAAATTTCAGAAAAATGACAAGTTACATCATGGAGATGTTGTGATCATTAAAGTGACATTAAAAGATAAAGAATATGATTTTATTAAAAGAGTGATCGCACTGCCAGGAGAACATTTAGAGATCAAAAACCATAAAGTTTATATTAATGGAAAATATCTGGAAGATGAAGGATCAACGATGGGCGAGGAAGATTGTGTGATTCCGGATGATTCTATTTATGTTATGGGAGATAACCGGGATCATTCTTTGGATTCAAGAAAACTTGGAACAATGAAGATTTCTAAAGTAGTTGCACGAAAAGTGATTCCAGAAAAGAAATTGTAGCTTGAAAAATATTCCAAAATCAGATATGATGAAGGTACTTAAAATCTGTACACTTATTAGGTACGAGAAGAGCATCCGTGATAAATGGGTGCTTTTCTTTTTGGGGAATAATTTATCTTTTTCCAGCAAGAAGACTCCGACCTCTAAGGAGATGAATTGCGTCTGTTGCCACTTGATATTGTATTTTAATTGTAGTATAATATATTTAATAAAATAATAAACAAATGATAAGATATAATAAATCGTTGAAGTAATTAAAATATACACATAGAAAACTAAGGGAAAAAGAGGGAGTGATATCGTGGCAAACAGAGCATATAAATTCAGAATATATCCCAATGATGAACAAAAGATCCTGCTTGCCAAGACTTTCGGCTGTGTCAGAATGGTGTATAACCATTGGCTCGATCGAAAGATCAGGCAGTATGAGGAGAACAAGACCAATGTAACATACACTGCCTGTGCAAAAGAAATGGCGGAAATGAAGAAAACGGAAGAATACGCATTTTTGCGAGAAGTCGACAGCATATCCTTACAACAATCGCTTCGGCACCTTGATACAGCATTTCAGAACTTTTTCAAACAACCGAAAACAGGATTTCCAAGATTCAAATCAAAAAAACGGAATAAAAACAGCTATTCCACGGTGTGCATCAATAGTAACATAACGATATCCAATGGATATCTGAAGCTGCCGAAGATTGGACAGGTCCGATTAAAACAGCACAGAGATGTTCCAAAGGAATACCGACTGAGATCAGTGACCATCAGTCAGACATCAAGTGGGAAATACTATGCAAGTATTCTGTTTGAGTATGAAGACCAGGTACAGGAAAAAGAGATAGAAACTTTTCTGGGGTTGGATTTTTCCATGCACGGATTATATCGTGACAGTAATGGCAACGAGCCTGCATATCCGAGGTATTACAGGAAAGCAGAGAAGAAATTAGCGAGAGAACAACGCAGACTTTCCAAAATGCAGAAAGGTTCGAACAATCGCAGGAAGCAAAGAATGAAGGTGGCAAAACTTCATGAAAAGGTTTGCAATCAGCGAAAAGACTTTCTGCATAAGCAGTCAAGGCAGATAGCCAATGCTTATGATTGTGTATGTGTGGAAGATCTGGATATGAAAGCAATGTCACAGTCACTGAAATTTGGAAAATCTGTTTCAGATAATGGATGGGGAATGTTTACAACCTTTTTGAAGTACAAACTTAAGGAACAGGGGAAAAAGCTTGTAAAAGTAGACAGATTTTTTGCGAGCAGCCAGATCTGTTCAGCTTGTGGTTACAAGAATATGAAAACGAAAGATCTTGCTCTCAGGCAGTGGGATTGTCCTCAGTGTGGAACCCATCATGACAGAGATATCAATGCAGCGATCAATATTAGAAACGAGGGAATGCGACTGGTAATGGCATAACTGTAATTCAACATACTCATATAACCGTGGGACACACGGGGTTAGCTCGCTGATGCTTAGCACACTGGTGCTATCGAACGAGAACCAAACCTGCCGAGGTTAGGGAAGCTCCAACCTCTATAGGTGGGAGAGGATGTCACATAAATTAGTAAAAATGGTTGATACTCCTAAATGATATCAAATTGGTATAAAATTGGTAACAAAATGGTAGTAAATTGGTATAGAAATGTTAGTGTAATCTTAAACTTAGTATGCTATAATATGAACAGTGAGAAAAAGGGTTCTCACTAATCTTTTTCCTGATTTGGAAAGAGGTTTTTATTAGAAAATTGAATATAGGGGCAGATTATGTCCATTTACGATAGAGATATTCAGAGAAATATCTCTATTTTTTTTGGATTAATTTTGTTCTAACATCAGTTTTCATTTTTATAGCATCCAACTCTAAAGATGATTTATCTGTGGAAGATAGGGTAGGTGATATAAAAATTTGTAACTTTATAATCTATTCATTTTTCATGAGGGAGGATAGTACAATGCGAAAGATTACAAGAAGTAAACATCCAGAAAAGCGTAGAAATACAAAATGGAATGCATCCGGGTCAACTCTTGCAATGAATCGTCAGGTTGTAGATACAGAAACAGTTGTTTATGCAATGATGTGTGCAATGATTGCAAGCTTGATTTTATCATCCATTTTACCAATGGTTTGTAATGCGGCCGGTGACTTTAGTTCACTTGCAAAGTCATTATCTACGATTGCATCAGACTTCTATACCAGTTTCGTTGCGAAAGCTATTAAATGGGGAGCTGGTCTTGCACTTGCTATTGCATTTGCATTACGTATCGGTGCACCTGGAAGTGAATTAGAACGTAGACTGCATGGATGGCCAATGAAAATCATTTTTGCTGTATTTGGAGTTGCAGTTGCTCCATCTGTGATCGAGATCATAAGTAAACAGTTATCTACTGCTGGCTTTTTCTCATTTACATTTAGCTAGAAAATATAAATAAGTTAACAAAATTCTTATCTTCCAAGGATTTTGAATACGCACGGAAGGGATCTTCTCTTCCGTGTTTTTTATTTATGAGAGAGTTAGAAAATACGATAGCTCTAAAAAACATTTATTTAGGAAAGGAGGAGCTGTCAGGCAGAGTTTTTTAATGCTGTCCGTATTTTGACAGCGAAGAACAATTGGATTGGATTTTAAACGGAATATTTAAAACATTTATTGGATGGATTACAAGTGTACTTGATATTTACTTTTCAGCAATTTTGGGTGCATTAGGTGTTAATTTAAGTGTGTTTGAAAGTGTGTTTCCTTTAGTAAAAAAATTGAGCATTGGAATCATGGCAATTGCATTAGGGGCTGCATTTTATATTTTTATCTTTCAAATTTCAAAAAATCTTAATCCATCATCAATTGATGAAGCAGAATCGCCATTGAGTTTGTTAGCATCTTTTGCGACTGCTATCTTTTCAGTATTGGCATACAAACCGTTATTAAATATTTTACTGTCATTTACTACAAGTTCTTTAACAGTTTTGCAATCAAGTAAACTTACAAAAATTCTAAAAAAAGGATTAGCATCTGACATGTTTGATTCATTTTATGATGCATTAGTAAAGACAAGTAGTAGTAAAAGCATCGTCGGAAAGGCTATAGATTCTGTAAAGAATACGGTTGGAAGTGTTGTCGGTACGCATATGCCAGAACGAATAGCTGCAATTATTTTAGTTGCATATATTTATTCTAAATTATATAAAATGACAAAAATTATGCTTCGAACATATGTTGGGGTTGGTATCTTGACCTACTTAGCACCGTTACCATTAGCATGTTTAAGTTCTCGTGCAACAAAAGGTGTTACAAAAGGATTTTTACAAATTTATATAGAACATCTGCTTAGCATCATTTTAAACTGTTGGTTTTTGCGAATTGTTTTAGATGGATTTGGTGCAATTAATTTTGATAGTCTATCAAAAATGCAATCAAGTATGTCAGGAATTCAAAAGATTATATCTGATATTATGACATCGCCAGTAGAAAAGAAATTTACAACTTTCGCTGTGATTGTTGTATGGAGTATGATGATTGGAGCATTTATTGATTACGCAGTTACTATTAATATCTACATCGAACGTATGACTGGTGTTGGTGGATTGTCTATAGTTCCAAATGGTCAATCTATTAATCCATTTAAAGATAATGTAGTGACAAAAGCTGCAACTGGAGCTGCAGCTGCAGTTGGTGGCTTAACAGGATCAATTGCAGGCACACCTTTGAAATCTATGAAAAATATGGCTGGAAAAGCTTGGGAAGAAAAACTAAAAAGTGAAGTTCAGTCAGCGAAAGAAGGAAATGGATTTTTTGGATTTGGTGGATCAGGCATAAATCCTACGAATCCATCCCCTGGTCCAAATGATGGAAATCCGAATAATGGAAATCCTAACAATGGATCTGGTGGAGCTGCGATGGGTGGCTCTAAACCATTAAAACAAAATGCTATTGATGGGAAAAAATCAATGGAACCATTTTCGCCAGCTGTGGAAAATGCCAAACAGGCAGGAATGTATTCATTACTACATAAACCATTGTCTGGAAAAAATGCTAAAAAACAAATGGCAGCTGCAATGAAAGATAAAAATGGATTTATGGACCCATATGGTGAAGGTAAAGAATACCTTGACAAATTAAAGAATGGTAAGAGCAAAGAAGATCAGAATAAACTTGATAACTCCTTAGTATTTGATGCTGGAAAAGATGGTATGCAGATCATGTCAGATATAGAATCTGACGGAAAAGGAAAAATTACAGCTACAATGAATGGAGAAAATATTGAATTATTTAATGATGATGCTCAGGGATCAGCAACAGAATCAGGAAATCTTGATGCCAGTGTAGATATTGGTGGACAAACTATGAGTTACGATTCTAGCAAGTGCCCAACCTTTCATAAGATGATGGGTGGAATTACTTTTGATGAGTCAGAAATTGTATCAAGTGAAGCATCCAATAGTGGATCAATGGGTACAGTTGGCAATAGCACATCATCAGGAACATATACATCTTCTGAAACAGTATTTGGAGGTGCATCAAATGATGTATTAGGTAATGAATCAGTTGGAGGGTTTGGTAGTGGTTCAAATCATGCACATAGCAAATCATCCCTAGATGATATTAATTCTCGTATTTATAATCCAGGTAGCAGTCAAACATATGATGATTTCACTGTAGGTAATAATAATGCTTCATCTTCTGGTGGACCATTAGAATCATCAAAATCTGGACCAAAGCCTTCTTCTGATGATAAAGATGTAAATACTGATCAAAGTGACATTGAATTTTAACAAAGGAGGCTGATTATGGCGGAGAAAACGGAAAAGGTTGGAAATGCGAAAGCAGCCGTCCAAGCAGCAAAAATTATACAGGGTGCAGCAACAGCTGGTTTACCAGGTGCGGCAATTGCGACTATTTCTGATCCAAAAGCAAGTTTTGCGTTAGTTAAGAAAATTTTAATTGCTGTAACGGTAATTATTATGCTTCCTACCATAATTATCAGTTCAATTCCTTCTTCTATTATTAATCTAATTTCAATTGATCAAACACAAGATTCGTCTTCATCTCAAGTATTTGAATCAAAATATGATGAATTTCTGACAGGGTTTCAAGAAGCCCTGTCAGATGATTTAAGTGAAGATATAGAGTGTAGAGAATTTAAAGCAAATGTCTGTGTATTAATATCTTATTATTCCATTTGGAAAGATAAAAAAATCATACCTATTTCAAGCAGTAAATTGGTATCCGATTTTAAAAAGAGAATAAAAAAAGCAGATCTTTTGCAGATTAATAAAAAGAAGAAAACCGCAACATATCGTGGTGATGATGCGTTTGCTAGGTATTTAAAGTTGTCAGATGACGAAATCGAACTTGGAAAAGCTCAAGGCTCTGTGTTAGCTTCCATTATTGATTTGAAAAATAATGGAGAAATTACAATAGACTTATCATCTGTTTTAGATGAAGATGGCGGAGAATATTTAGGGGTATCAGGAGCTGGAAAAACATACAAGCTCAGTAAATCAGATTATGAGCTATTATGTAAAATCGTTGCTCAAGAGTGTTCAGAAAATTATGATGGATCATTGGCAGTTATAAGCCATATGTGTAATCTTGCCGAATACGGTAGTTATCGTGGAAAAGGGCTTATGGGTACAGCAAAAAGCGGATGGTATTCAGCATATACAAGTGGAGCATATAAGAAAAGACATCCTGCTGCGTTTGTAAAACGTGCAGTTAAAGATGCAATCAACGGAAAAAGAAATCTTCCACCGTATGTTCTTGAATTCTGGACGGCCGGATACAAATCAAAAAACTGGAATTACTCAAGTGGCGAACGATATTATAAAAGAATAGGCGACAATGATTATTATTATAATATCAAGGATAAGAAACGTCTAAAAAAACAAACCAAAGCTTATGAAGCTGCCTTATCTGGTGGTGGATACAGTGGTGCTGTTGTTTATTATAATCAAGGAGATTCACCTTGGGGAAAACATAGATTCAGAGGACCAAATGGAACTAATAAGATAAAACCAGCAGGATGTGGCCCAACGTCAATGGCTATATGTATTTCAACTATTACAGGGAAAAAAGTAACACCAATCCAAACTTGCGATTTGGCAGCAAAGCAAGGACATTATCATCAAGGTGCCGGATGGGATCATTCAACACCCGCAGCCATTGCAAAACATTGGAACTTAAAATGTCAAGGTTTAGGATATAATAAAAGCAATTTAAAGAAAGCTTTGAAACAAGGAAAGATGATTGTAGCTATTATGGCTCCTGGTCACTTCACCAAAGGTGGACATTACATTGTTTTATATGGTCTATCCAAAGACGGAAAGAAATTACAAGTTGCAGATTGTGGAGGACGAGCTAGAAATGGATGGTGGAATGTAGATACAGTATTTAATGAAGCCAGAAGCAATGCTGGTGCAAATGGTCCATTTTGGGCAATAAGTAAATAATAAATTACTCATTAAGAGAAGATACGACATTGTATCTTCTCTTTTTTAATGGAGGTTTTTATGAAACGAAATAAAAAGGTATTTAGTTTAGTTCTGTTATTAATGCTGTTAGTGGTAAGCGTTAGCGGGTGTAAAACCAAAAAACATAAGAAACCATCGACAGTAACAACAACGGAAAATAAGACAGGATTTGTACCAGATGAGAATAGTGATGATCCTGTTGATAATGAGATGCGTGACGATGAAGGAAATGTTTATGAACCTGATATTCAGAAATAAAACGGGAGGAAAAAATGACAGAAGATAATAGAGATCAGTATGGTAGAAAAGATGAAAAGCTAAAAATTTATCGAATTCCACTGAATTTTAAAATTGATGCGTCTGTTTTAGGATTTACAATTGAGTGGAAACGCCTTTTTGAATCATTGGCAGTCGGAGCAATCTGTTTTCTAACAGCATTAATGATAGGCGGCATGTTTTCGCTTGATGCGAAAGTTATGCTTGGTATAGAGGCATTAGGTTTTATCGGTGGAACAGCAGCTTCTATGGTTGGTATCAATGGAGTATCCTTATTAGATTACCTATTAAGAATCTTCCATTTCATGAAAGAACGGAAGGTATATGGTCCTCCTGATGAAGCATATCGGGAACGATATGAATTGGAATTAGATAAAGAAAGAGTTAAAAATCAAAAAAATATTAATACAAAATTCGATGATGCAAATAGTAAAAGCAGCAAGAAAAAAAGAGGTGGTAAAAAAGAAAAAGTTGATAAAAAGGCTTTAAAAATGGAAAAGAAGAGAAAAGCCTATGAGAAAAAGATTAAAGAACAGATGATTCGTCAGGGTGAAGACCCAGTAAAAGTTGCTTCATTATATATAGAGCTTCCTAAAAATGATAAAAACAAAGAAAAACAACAACCGGATAGTTCTGAAAAGAAAGATTATCCGATTTATCGATTAGGAAGAAATATTAAAAAATCAATACAGACTCAGATGTCAAGATATCTCGGAAGTAGCAAAAATATTAGAGATCAAAAAATTATTGACGGATATGAAATTCCGACACCATTCACGACGGCAGTAGATATGATTCCAATCAAAAGTATCTCAAATGGAGTTATCATTACCAAAAATAATGACTTTGTAAAGATAATAGAAATCAATCCTGTGCGTTACGATTTAAAAACAAATCGTGAGAAAAACAAGATCATAGAAAATTTTGCCAAATATCTTAAAGTTGCACCTAAATCAATGCAGATTAAGTCGATTAGTGTGAATGCTGATCTTTCTGGAATTATTAAAGATTCAGAAGAAATTATCAGTATGGAAGATAATGAAAAATGTCGTGTTTTACAACAGGATGAAATTGAATATTTAAAACAGGTAAAATCACATTCTGTAACAAGACGTTATTACATCATCTATAAAGTCGAAAATGTAGCTAATACAGTAGATGAATCCATAAAAGCAATTAATGTCTTAAATGGTTACTATATGACAGCTCAGCACTATTTGTCCAATTGTGGGCTTAGTATTAATGAATATTCAAAAAACCATTCAGAAAACATGCTGTATAACTTGTATACTATGTTGCACAAAAATAGTCCTGTATCTTGTTATGATTATAAGATGCAGACCAGTGCCAGGTATCTGCAGGGAATTTCTGAACCAAAGGTATTAAGAAATGTTCCAATTGCAGATTTCTTTTCACCTGTGACTGTAAATGTTTCAAAACATAAATATGTAAAATTAGATGATACATATAAGGCATATTTTTATTTGTCTGGAGAAGAAGGATATCGAGAATCTGTATATGGAGACTGGATCACGAATCTGACCAATTATGATGATACGATAGATGTTGATATCTTCGTTCGTAGAGAAAATAAAGGTATTGTAAAACAACAGTTAGGTTTTGCATTGCGTAATAATAAGAGTTCTATTGAACATTTAAAAGATACTGATGTCAGCTATGATAAACGTGTTGGTCGATTAATGTCTACATATTATATTAAACAGCAGTTAGATGGCGAAGATTTTTATTATATGAGTATTCTAGTTACTTTATCCGCTAAAAGTGAAGAAGCATTAATGTTGAAGATCAAAGCATTTAAAGATGAAATGAAGTCAAAGGAAATGCAAGTATATGGATGTGAATTTATCGAAGATACTGCATTTTTAAATACGCTTCCATTAAATACACTTGATCCTAAATGGATTGAGCCAAACGCAAAAAGAAATGTTTTAACTATGGGATTATCAGCATGTTTTCCGTTCTTTTCTAATGAAATATCTGATGCAAAAGGAATTTATATTGGACTAAATAAGGAAGATGGCAGCACAATTCTTTTAGATCTGTTTAACAGATCATTATATAACAATGCAAATGTATGTGTATTGGGTGGATCTGGTTCCGGTAAAACATATCTGATTCAGTTGATAGCCATGAGATATCGAAAGAAACGAATGCCAACTTATGTTATTGCTCCATTAAAAGGGTTTGAATGGAAAAGAGCATGTCTTGAATTAGGTGGTACATTCATAGAGCTGTCAGAAACAAGTTCTAGCCACATTAATATCATGGATGTAAGAGTTAGAGATACGAGTGCAGATGCAATGATCGATAGTGTAACCGAAAATAAATCAGCTATGTTAGCAAAGATTTCTGTATTAAAAACATTCTTTTCCCTGCTTACAAGCAATCTATCTCCAGCAGAACAGGATGATCTTGAGGGGGAATTAGATATTGCATTAACTAAGGTGTATAGAAAATATGGAATAACAGAAGATAATGACTCTTTGTTCGATGAAAATGGAAATTATAAAGAAATGCCAATCCTTGGTGATGTATATGAAGAATGTCAGAAGGATGATTATGAATGTATGAGTCCATTGTTAAAACAGCTGAAAAAGTTTGTCTATGGTACTTATAAAGGATTTAATAATCGTACCAATGTTAATCTGGACAATCTGTATATCGTGTTTGATGTTTCCACGATCGGAGCTAAAAATTTACTGCCAATAGTTATGTTCATTGCAACGGATTTTGTGTGGAGTAAAGTTAAGGAGGATCGTACACAGGATAAAATCGTACTGCTTGACGAAGTTTGGAAGTTAATTAATACAAATGATACAGTAGCAGAATATGTTTTGGAACTCTATAAAACTATTCGTGGTTATGGTGGCGGTGTTGTTTGTGCTACACAGGATTTAACTGACTTTACAGCATTGAAAAATGGTATGTATGGAAATCGTATCTTATCCAACTCCAGTGCTAAGATTATTATGAAAATTCAGTCTGAAAATCTAAATGAGATTCGAAGAGTATTCTCTTTAACAGAAGATGAATTTGACAGTATTCTAGCTATGAAAAAAGGACAAGGTATCTTAATATCCAATCAGGATAATGTCATGATTAATGTTATGGCGAGTGAAAAAGAAGATCGCCTAATCACTACAGATGCAAGCAAACTAAGAGGGTATTATGGAGATTCCAAGCAGATAGAAAGAGAACAACAACGTAGAATTGCAGGATAAAAGAAAGGAATGTGATATTTATGATGAAACAGAGAGATTTTAAAATATCTCCTAGCCGTGGATTAAAAATACAGGAGACGATCAGCAATGAGCTGATTGGACGTTACAGACAGTTGTTAATGTCTCAATTATACAGATGGTTTGATGAAGGGGATGGAAATGTTGTATATAGGGCGGTAACGAAGTTGCTAAAAAAAGGAGTATTTACAATTGTCCCAGATCCTAAAGATCAAGGAAGAGAACTGATTAAGACAGCGTTTTATAGTCAGGTATTAGATAAAGAAATGCTTGCAGCATTTTGGGCGTTAATTTTTCTACGGAATATAAAGGCAAATGATGATGTTGCCTTAGTAACACATTATCCGGATAAAGGTGATACCTGTGCAAAAATCAGTGCCTTCTTTGAAGATTCTGATGTGGAAACACAGATTCTATATTGTAAACAGGGATTTGAGAATCGAGATTATGCGGCAATTCAGTTTAATGAACCGGATGAAGAAGAGTATCTTCCAGATCGGTTTGTGATTATCGAAAATGAAGAACAGATTCCTCATATTCGCTTTTCGAATATTGTTGCGTATTTGATGGTAGAAGAAGATGGAACTGTTTCTGTAATTGATGCAGAAAATGAAGAATAATACAAAACATTATAAATATCACAAATTACTAATATTGTGCATGATGTGAAAATGCAAAAATATATGTAAAGTGTGTGATTTGTGTAAAATACACACATAAAACATTATAAATGTAGAAAATGTAGGTTTTATATCTTACAGATATTACATATCATGCACATTCTAGTATTTATTGCGATATTTGTGTGCTATTTATAGATAAAGAAATATATAAAAGGAGTAAGGCTATGAAAGTAAATGTTAAAGAAGTTGATATTTTTAAAAAAATGGGGAATGATGATGGGGATAGAGAGGGAAGATCACAACAAATGACACATCAGGCAAATCTAATTCTTCAAAAAGCGAATGATGAAAAGAGGGATTATTTGGTTCGAGCTTTAACAAAAAGTGTTGAAACAAATACTAAAATAAGAGGATTACTACAGACTTCCCTTAGTGAAACTGATCTTTCTTATTCTATTCAGATGGAAGATGCTTATACAATGGCTGTTCAAATGGTAAATGATCTAAGAAGAGTTATTCAAATTGGGGACGGTATTATCGTCAAAAATGGAGAAGCTAAGCGTTATGGACGTATAATTGAACCACTTGATGTTCCAGTTGAAATTCATTATATAAATGGTTTTTTCAAGATCCAGATTCCAACCCTTCCATCCAGAGGAATTAAGAAAGATTCTGACTTAAAAGCAATCGAGGATGCTGTACATAATGCTATTGAAAGGTTCTTTGAACATAATGTTGAAATAGCGGCCCAAGCACGTAAATTTGCTGGTAAAAAGTATGTAGTTCATGAGCAATATGTACTGCCAGTAAGTGAAACAATTGATATTGACAGGATCGATTTTTCTAATATTATTGATATGTTATCTATAGAATTTTGCTATGGATATGATGATTCAGATTATCTACGAAAGCATGTTCAGACAGTAAAAAATTGGGGAACCAGAAGTTATGCGAACCTGTATATTGTCCTAGAAGATGAATATAAAGAAAAGCTTGAATGGATTGAAAGGGATCTGTAAAAGGGGGTACTTTTTGTAATTAAAGTGCATGATCATAATAAGAAAAAGAGGGTACTTTTCTGCTGTAAAAGGGGGTACTTTTCTGTCCTTAAACGGGGTACTTTTTACGTTAAAGGGGGTACTTTTCTGTCCTTAAACAGGGTACTTTTTGTACAAAAACCGAAAAGCAGAAAAGTACCCCCTTTTAGTGCAAAAAAAATAATTAAAAATCCAGTAAAAATGCGGGTTTCAAGACTTTTAATATGCCGCCAAAGAATCGAAATACAGCCCTTACAGGTTCATAGCCTTTACATCATTAATCAACATAAGGAAAAGAGGGCGAAAGGCATGGGTTGAGAATAAAACGAAAACGGCAGCAAGAAAAATGGAAAATGGGGATGATAAGCAGGAAGGAAGGCGTGATAAATGACTGATACAGAAAAGAGAACAAGGAGAAAAAGAACGATGTCAATGATCGGGACAAAGGGGTATTTTCTCAAGATTATTGCAATGTCAGGGGCGATTGATCTGGAAGGGATCAGGATATTTTACCAGACTCATAATGGAAGAAGAGTTAAGGATAAGAACATGAAAATATTAAGGGAGAATGGATATATACAGAAGGCTGTCTTTAGAAGAAAAAGCTATTATCATCTCACTCAAAAAGGAAAAGATATTGTACTGGCAGGAGAGGTCAAGAATACCTTGGACTGCTCGGAATATCTGACAGGAAATGTTGTCACAAACATAATGCCGTTATCATACAAAGACAATAAAGATAAAGTGCAGCGATGTATTTACCAGGGGCGGATATTAGCCGAGATGTATCAAGGAAGGATACCGATATTCTGGACGGATAAAGAAGATATCTTTAAAAATGAGAAGAAAGTAAGATATGTTTTGGAGCAGAGGATGGAAGAGGCCGGCAGTAAGAAAGATACTTTGATGAATATGGCAGAATATGTATCCGCAGCGAAGCGAAGCGAGTTGGGATTGAATGATGATGCATGGGAGAGGCATGAATATGACAAGAGATATGGCCTCTATCTATACGGAAGAGAGGAAAAGAGTCTGGCAACATATTATCCTGTCATGGAGATAAAGAATCACAAGAACCCTGCATTAAAGCAGAGCCGGGCATTAGGATGTCTAGTAGTAAAGAAAAATGCACCGTATGCAATATATTATATGGATGATAATCTGATCCGTTGGAAACCAAAGGCAGAAGCAGATATGAGGAAATGGGTAGGAAATGCTTGCGAAAAGATATTTAAGGGAAGGTATCAGGGAGACAGTGAATTTGTCAGAGGATTATTCATCGTAAAAAACTACGAAGTTGTCTATCGAATGATCATGGAAGAAGAACAGAGCCGGATCAGAAGAAATATTACATTGGATAATCGAGTATACACGCAGAATCACTATACAACACTGGAAGATATGGAATTTTATTATAATCCTGAATTAAGTGTAAAGATCATAGATGAAATAGTGAAAAGATATGGAATAGAAAACTGTAATGGACGTTTTATATATAATGGGATGAGAGCATGGTTTGGCTTTCGTGTTTCATCTTTGGATATAGAACAGATGAAATCCGGATATGTTTTTTGTATGCGAAGCCAAGCGAAGCTGTATGAGGGATTTGGAATGTATCCAATAGAGATTAATGATATTGTGGCAGCAGTAAGAAATGCTTAATATTGTTGCAATAGGGGAATTATTTAAAACCTATTTAAGAAACTATAAAATCAAAAGTAGAGAAGAAGGAAGGAAAACAAAATGACGAAGATCGTTGATATTGAAGATATCAGAAAAAAGAGGGAGAAGAAAGAAATAGGAATTCCTATTGAGAATATCAATAAAAAGGAATTGAAAAGACGAGGTCATGAGATTGGAGACATTCTTGGATGTGATGAGAAAGGGGAAGAGATCTGTGTCCGAAAAGGAAAAGGGAACCTCTATGTAGACGGGGACATGGAAAAAGAACAATTGTTTGATTTTATGAGAAGTCAGATCTATCAGAACATACAAAGAGGAGATTCCATGGTGATCGTAGATCTCGGAAGCAGGATATATAAAAGAGAATTATGGATTTATCTAACAATTCATGGGTATCGGGTAGACAGTTACAATATGGACTGTATGACTGAATCTGACTGTTTTAACTGCTTGGATGGATTAGGAGCAGAGAATGAGGAACAGATCGTAATGATTGCAAATGACATCATTGATGACCAGAAATATAAGTTCATGACATATCCAGTAGAAACCGCTTGTAAAGCATTGTTGTCTGCGGTCCTGCTTGCATCATTAACAGAAATGGAAGAATCGGACAGAAATATGTTGGAGATCGCAACGATCTTTCGACTAGGTGTTTCAGGAACAATGTTGGATAAGATTCTGCACGTGATGTTTGAAGAATTAGATGAAACGAGTTCAGCGAAGCAGTTATTTGCAATGTATAGCGAAGCAGAGGAAGGAATCAGGATGGAAGCCATTCAAAAGATTGGTAATGCATTGGCGGTATATGAAAAACGAGCGAATGGTAGCCTGTGTGATAATTTCCGTACAAACCGATACGACATGGAAATGCCTGTCAAAGAAAAGTCTGTATTGTTTATTGAATCTGGACAGCTTCCAGAAGATAAAGTGTTGTTCAGTGTATTTATGGAGAGGCTATATGATTCCATGTTAAAGAAAGCAGAGGAACGGCAGCAGGATGTCACAGTGATGTTGTTGGATTATCCGTATTATGGAGGACTCTGCGGACTGGAAAAATATATGGAAGAAGGTCCAGAGAAAGGAATCTGCACAACATTGTATGAGGATGATCGAAAGCTTGATGGAAGCGGCTATGCACCGCATCTGGTAGAACTGTATAGCCTGTGTGATATTTCAGTATGTATCAAAGATACAGAAATTCCTTTGTGCGAGATGGAAAAGTGCGAAAATTCGGTGACTGGGGAGTGTTCAAAGAGAAAAGATGGGTTATGCTACTATCCGGCTACAAGGAACCAGTGTAAGGAATTTATTATCGGATATGATCGTGACAAGGAAGAAGCAATGTTTGTAACAGGGTATCTTTACAATCCAGGGGATCATCCATATAAAATTCCGGAAAATGTAGAAGAACTTCTAACGATGTGGAGCGAAAGTAATTCAACGACAGTTGCCATAGACGAAGAAGAGGAAGAATTAATAAATAAGTGGGGCAAATTAATCTGTATTGATGTAGATGATCTGATTGAAATCAATGATCTGATCAAAAAAGATGGCTATGACGCAGAAGGATTTCAATTAGAAGAAGTGCCACACCCAAATGTATATTGCTTTGTTAATCATGAAAAGAAGCAGTGTTTCGATGTTGTGAGGTTTGCGGATGGTCCGTGGAATTTTTCTTATCTTGGATATGAAGGTATAGGGGATACTTCCGTATTGGTAAACAAGCCGGCGGATTCCATCAAGGAGGCAATTGAGAAGTATAAGGATGTTGCAGGACAATTTGTATAGTTTATATTAAAGTCAGAGAAAGACAGAGAACATTTTTAAAGTCTCTGTCTATTTTATTGGTCATGGACCAGAAATAAGGATTGTACATGATATTAAGTGGATATTATGGAGAGCTAATGAAAAATCATATCGTGTTTATTACAGATGGTAACATTAAATAGCATATAATAGAAATAAAAACAAGGAACAATTTATCCACCGATGAGTTGTTCCTTGTTTTTTTACAAGATAAATGTCTAAGAATTACAGTTATCATCTAAAACAGCGATTACTTAATCTTAAGCAGATTAAAGACTTAATATTATAATATAATCTAAATAAAAAAACTTGGTTTATAAAACATAATTTTTTATTGCAAAAGGAGATAAACTTAATCATTATTTCTAGCAGTGATCATTTTTGATCGCTGCTTTTTTCTTTGTCCAAATTTAAAGAACAAGTCCGTGTCAGAGACGGAAGTTCCGGTCGGAACAGCAACTAATCAATCGAAGATTCCATGGAAGTAGGTCTAAAAGAATCTTCACAGGAACAGAAAGGAAGGACAAAGAACATGAAATTTAATGATCAAAAAGAAGTGGAGATCAAAAGTACAAAGAAAAAGGAGGAAAAATCAGAAGAAAAGAAAAAGTTGGCAGCAGGAGATGTTAAAGATGCTCTTGTTGGCGGTGTGAAAGGATTTTATACCGTAAAAGACAAAAAATTACGGAGAAAAAGAATCCTGCTCACAATAGGAGAATTGTTTCTGGTCTATATATCAGGAATGATCAGTGTGAGTTATCAACCGGCGAAGCTGTTTGGAGAAAAAGATTACAGTTTTTTTAATTGTATTGGATCATTTTTCTCATTTGTGGGAATCGCAATCTTCATCTTGTCTAATGTAGTGGCATATTTTGCGTTCCACTGGTTTCTTGAAAAATCAGGGCGTGGAGAAGATTATCGGATCAGTAAGAACGGAACTTACGGAACAGCAAAGTTATTAAATAACACAGAAGATGAAGCAGAAGCTTTAAAGAGGATTCCTATCGATCAGCTGGATGATCCGGAGATCGATGGAAACATTCTTGGATACATGGAAGATACGAAAGAAGTCATTGTGAAGGATGTTCATGGAAATGCTAACCGAAACATCGCGGTATGCGGAGGCCCTGGTACCGGTAAATCACGTACTCTGGTACGTAACATCATCTTCCAGTGTGTAAGACGTGGAGAGTCTATCTTTATCACGGACCCTAAAGGTGAAATGGCCGAAAGTATGGCAAAGTATCTGAAAAAGAATGATTATATCGTAAAATACTATAATCTAAAGAACTTTGAAGCTTCTGATTCCTTCAACTGTTTGCAGGGACTGAATAACGAAGAGGGACATGCTTTTATTAATGTACTTGCTGATATTATCATGAAGAATACAGCAAGTATGTCCGGATCTGGTGGAAACGCAAATGCGGCACTGAATCTTTTGATTGCATTGATGCTGTTCGTTGTAACAGAATTACCGGAAGAAAACCAGAACATGGTAGAACTCTATAATCTGATCACGTTAACAAATCCAAAAGTATTGGATGCGATCTTTGATGGATTGGATGCAACACATCCAGCAAAGAAACCATATTTGATCTATGCTCAGTCTTCTGAAAACTTCCGTTCCAATATTACAGCAGACGTTGCAACAAGACTGTTAGTATATGCTCAGGAAGGTGTTCAAAGTATTTCAATTCACGATGAGATCGATCTGACATTACCAGGAACAAAAAAATGTGCTTACTTTATCATTACACCGGATCAGAACTCTGCGTATGATTTCATGGCTTCATTATTTCAAGCGGTCGCTTATAATAAGCTCGTCAAATATGCAGATGATAAAGCAGAAGGTGGAATCTTACCAGTCAAAGTGCAGATGTTGTTAGATGAATTCCCAAATAGTGTGACGTGTTCCGCATCACAAAACGGTAGCAATAACCGACAAAAATGCGGCGTAATTGTATTTATTCAATATAAATCCGATTGCGAACTATATAACCAATTGTTTCAAATGATGGGGTAACGCCCGGAAGGGAACACGCTAAACCTTCGAATAGCGTCAAGTGATGTAGACATTTGAGGTTATAAGCTCGGAGAAGTCATATGAAGTATACCCTAACGTACAGACGAGGAAACATTTCCAGAGGTGGAGATTGTGTACGACAGTGTGGGCGGGGTTTTCCTATGGTTAGAATGACTTATGATAGTCTGACAAAGTTTCGAATGTACGGCTCTATAGGAATGACCTGTAGAAATGCAGGAGCATCAGATCAAATGATGTGTGTGCGAGGAAGAGTAAAATTTGTTTGTGCTGAAATTCCTTGTATGTTTACAGGACATACGTTTCATAAGAAATGCACACAGGGTTAAAGAAACGACCTAAAGGAAAACAATGCTAGGTTATATGGAACACGGAAAGCTGCGGACAAGAGAACTGGCTACACAGTGAAAAAGTATCTTGGTTATGACGAAAGGCAGCAAATGAAACTGCTGCTATAAGTATATTTATCGTAGTGAGAGCAGAGGCACAGTACCGATGAAACAGTGATAACAAGCTGCGGAGGGATAGCCTCAAGCCGGTATAAATAATATCGGTGGAACGCCGTATGACGGGAAACTGTCATGTACGGTGCGGGCCAGGGGAAAAATCCGAGATATTATCAGAGATTTACCTATTGGCATTTGGAGAAATCCCAGATTTTGGAAAGAAAATTTCAACAGTCCGAAGTCGTGGTATTGCAACAACCATTATCTTTCAGGCAATCACGCAGATGCAGAACCGATATCCGAATGGATTATGGGAAGAGATTCTTGCAGCCTGTGATACAAGCCTGTTCTTAGGATGTAATGACGAAACCAGTGCGAAATATTATTCTGAAAAGAGTGGTATTTCGACTATTGAAGTTGGTACAGAACAGAGATCCTTAAAAACGCTTCGAATCACGGATTACACACCAGAAGTACGTCAATCAGAAGGAGAAGGAAAGCGTTACGTGAATAATCCAGATGAATTACAGCGATTCAAATATAAAGATGAATTGATCTTCTGCAAAGGATTTAATGTATTCCGTTGTAATAAGTTTGATTATGAGCTTCATCCAGAAGCAAAGAAGTTAGAATATGAGAAAGCAATTGAGCATGTGCCGGAATGGAGAAAGAGAGAAGAACCATACCAGCTGTATGTTCTAAGATATATTCCTGGTACAGAAGCATTTGACCGAAAAGCATTTGCTGCAGCTACTGGAGATAACAAAGAACATACGATGAGCAGTTCTACATCAAAAGGAGCAAAAAAGAATACGATTAATAAACCGCATAAAAATAAGAAGAGCAAGAGAGGTTCCTCTTGGGCAAATGGCATTAGTGGCCAGCAGCAGATGAATTACAATTTAGACAAATCAGATGAAACAGAAGAAGTTACACCAACAATCTCAGATTCTGAAAATGATGCTATAAATACAAATGTTGATTTTAACGAGGCTGAAAATGGTGCAGAAAATGTAAATGATCAGACTCCAGATTTCGGGGATACTTCTGTAGAAGAAATGATGAATCAATATGGTTTGTAGAATGTATTTCATGTATATGAACATAATAGGGGCTGAGAAATCAGCCCTATTTTAAAATACACACAGCCATCTTAAAAATGTGGGTGTATTACATAAATATGGAACAAAATTTTTAAAAAATAAGAAAAAAGTTGCAAAAAATGTGTAACGTGTTTATAATTATATATATCAAAAGAATATGTGCGTCAAAAACACATAGAAAAATGGAAGATAGGAGTTGTTAATTATGCCACCTGAAAAAGAGCAAGCAGTTCTCGTGCAACAAACGACTCAGAAAAAAGAATCAAACAAAAAGAAATCAAAGGATAAGAAAGATAAGTTGTTTCATGATACAAAGAAATTCTTACAAAGTTATCGAAGATTGGAATTATCCTTGAAATATTCTAAGGCGATGCAAACGAAACGTTTGGCCGCGAATGATATGAGTTTTGAATGGGAACTGCGAGATGACGAAATAGAATTTAATGATATGGTTTTGCAAGAAGCCATTTCAGCACTGCATTGTCTAAAACAGATGCCGGAGATGGGACGTGTATGGTATCATTTGCTACAAATGAAATATTTTGACGTTAGACCCTACAAAATGTCAGACGATGCGATTATCACAGCATTGCAAGAAGCTGGGTTATTTTCTGATATTTCTAAAACGACATTTTACAGATATCAAAAGAGTGCAATTCGTATGTATGGAGAAATTCTTTGGGGATCTCTCGATAAGAATTCTTCGGTATATAAGAAATTTGTAAAAATGATACATTCTCATGATCTTGAGAAACAGATATAGGTAAATATGTAAACTATATGATTCCAGTGGAACTATTTAATCATGATATAATTAACACTGGATTTTAGGACGATGTAAAGTGATATGATTACCAGTGGTAAAAAGTTGTTGACCATTCAAAAACCTACGTTTTAGAACAAAGTAAAAACATATGATTCCAATGGGTCAAATTACATAGTGCGTAAAAATAAGAGAATAATCGAAATAACCTACAAAGGTAGGATCTGCAGTGTGGCAGAAAAGAACAATGAAAAAAGAAAGAGTGTGAGATACATGCTTTTTAAACGATATAAATATTTAGAATTAGAAAAAACAGATATCGGAAATGATGAGCATAATTATTATGAAACGGTCTGGTATATCCGTGCTTATAATAATAAACGTGCTTATGATAATCGAAATAACACAGAAACATCAAAGAGTCTTGACAGTAATGGTAAGAAAAAAGAAAAAAAGAAATCGCGGATTATTGTAAAGATAATTCGAGATTCTTATGGTAATGTGACAAGAGTATTTGTAGAACCTAAAGCAAAAAAGAAAAAAGAAGTTGTCGAGATGGCAGCAGCGGCATATCAGTCATTGCTTGCAATGGAATGATGGTCAGCAGAAAAGTAATGATATTTACTGTAGGATTTTAAAATTGTGTAACGAGAATGTCTTTAAATATCAAATACAAGAGATGATTCCAGTGGACTATTCATACGATGGAAATCAACGGCTCGAGTTTTGGAACAGTGTAAAATTAGATGATTCCAGTGGGTCAAATTACACAGCGAGTAAAAATAAGAAATAATCGAAACAACCTACAAAGGTAGGATCTGCCGAGTGGCAGTAGTGGAAATAATAGTTAGAGAGGAGTTGTAAAATGAGGAAAAATGTGAAGCGTACAATTGCTGTTTTAAGTGCTGTATGTATGCTTCCGTGTCCGCAGGTAGCAAATGTTGCCGTCATGGCACAAAATGTATCTGTTGGAAGTTCTATCGGAGCAAAGACATTGAAACAGTCTTTGCAAACATCAACGAATTTTGAAACTGCATCAGGGAAACGACAGGAAGTAAAAGAAAATAATATAGAAGATTCATATGATATAACATATGGTGATTCTATTACTTTTTTTGTTTCTAAGGCAAAAATACCTGATCAAGATCAAACAGATAATTCTGGTAATGAAGATGATCAGAAACAGGATGATGGGCAGAAAGATTCAGAAACAGATGTGATACCTGATTATGAGGTTCCAGATACTATTAATGGTTTTTCCTTTAATAAGGAAGAAACAGATGATGGATATCAACTTACATTTACTGCAAATGAAGCAATGAGAAGTGCTGCAATCAAGATCAAAGGGCAGGATGTCGTTTTGAAAACTAAAAAGAGAAAACTGACTGCAAAAGCATCCGTCAAGAATAAAGTCTATGATGGAACGACCAATGCAGAATACGAGTCCTCTCCAAGTATTCAAAACGTGTTGGATAGTGATGAAAATCAGTTTTATTTCCGTTATAAAAATCCAACCTTTGAAAAGAAAAATGTTGGAGAACAACAGGTTTCTCCAGTTTCTATCAATTTATCAAGTGACAACTATGAAATTGATGATATCAGCGGACTGAAAGCAACGATTGAACAGAAAGAGATCACGACCAGTACGATCAAGATCAAGAGTAAAGTTTATGATGGTACAACAACTGCAGAGTATGCAAACAAAGTAACATTGCTCGGAGTAATATCCGGAGATGATGTACAATTAAATGTTCCAACACCATCATATGATACAAAAAATGTTGGAACTGACAAGAAGATCGTATTTGATGGTGATTTTTCAATTGAGGGTACAGACAGTGCCAATTACCGATTGAAAGAAATTTCAGAAGTAACAGGAACGATTGAGAAAGCGAAGCTTGTATATCGGGCGAAAGATCAAACCAGAAAATATGGCGAAGCAAATCCAAAACTTACTTATGAAGTAAAAGGTTTTGTTGCAGGTGATCAGCAAAGTGATTTTAACGATCCGACATTGACATTGGATGTTCCAAAACTTACGAGTTTAGGAAAACATGAGGGAGTTATTAAAATCTCAGGTGTGAACCTGCCAGAATATTATGATGTAACTTATGAAAGCGGAGATTTATACGTTGAAGCAAATGATATTCATGAAAATGAACATTATAAATTAACAAAGCCGGATGGAAAGAATGGTTGGTTTACGAAAAAGAATTTTGTGATTGAGCCAATTCAGGGAGAAACCAGTGGTTATGATCTGGTTTCAACATCCAAAGATGGACCATGGAAAAAAACACTTGCTTATACAGAAGATACAAAGAAAAAGAATGTTTCCTTTTATCTAAAAGATAGCAGCAATGGTGCAATTTCCAAAGTTGGAGAAGAGTCTTATAAGATTGATAAGACAGCTCCGGAAGTTGAGAATATTGCAATTGATTTTGTAAAAGGATACCAGAGTACGAAGAAATCCGGACCATTTCGATATTTCTTTGATACGATTGCAAGGATCGGGATCGCATCACATGATGATACCAGTGGAGTTGCAAGGGTTAATTATCATACGGTTGATGAAGGAACACGATCTGTAGAAAAAACACAAGATGGTTCTAAAGCAAGATTTGAGATCACTCCGAACTTCAAAGGTAACATCTACGCACAGGCGGTCGATGAAGCAGGAAATATTTCGGAAGAATATAAATCAGCCGGGACGATCTTGGAAAACAATGGAAAACACAGTACAACAAGTGCGATCCATATCTTACAGGAGACGCAGGAAAAGAAATATTATAATCATGATATTTATCTGGGACTGCAGGCAGAAGATAGCTATTCCGGGATCGGAAGTATTTTATATGAAGCCGGAGCGGTCAATTCCAAAGAAACGTCTTACGATGATATGAAGTATGAGTATAAGAAAGACCATGTAAGGATCGATGCATCTGCAAACAACAAAAATGGTGTAGAAGCAAAATTTACAATGGTAGATAATACCGGACATAAGAGTACCGTCCGAAAGAAATTCAACATTGATGTTTCAAAGCCAGAGATCGCGATCTCTTATGATAACAATCAATCCGAAGGAAAATACTTCAAAAAGAATCGAATCGCAACGATCACGATCAAAGAAAGAAACTTTGACAGTAATAAAACCTATGTTTATCTGACAAAGAATGGTGTAAAGACCAGGTTAAAATCTAATTTTGTCAGTGATGGAGTATTACACAGCAGAGAAGATGGCAGTCAGTATTATATTTATCAAATGAATGTAGTATTTGATCAGGACGGTGAATATTCCTTAACAGCAGCAAGTACCGATCTTGCCGGAAACAAGAACCTTCCAGTAACTTATGTTGGTACTCATACAGACAGCTTTGTGATCGATAAAACAAAGCCTGTAGCGAAAATCTCCTTTGATAATAATTCTGTGAAGAATGAAAAATATTACAAAGCGGATCGAGTTGCAACCATTCGGGTAACAGAGAAAAATTTTAAAGAACTGAATGTCTCAACAAATGGAAAGAAAAGTGGATGGAGCAGTCATGGAAATGAACATGTGATGACTGTTACATTTAATGAAGATAAAGAATATCATCTTTCTATTGCAGGACAGGATCTTGCCGGAAATGTTTTAGAGAAACAAAGTGCAAAACCTTTTATCGTTGACAAGACAAAGCCTAAGATCGATCAGGTAACACCAAGTGATTCCAGTGCGAATACTGGAGCTGTTACTTGTGGATATACATTAACAGATAAGTACCTTGACAAAGGCAGTGATCAGCTAGTCGGAGAAATGAAAGGTCGTAAGTTTAAAGTAAATGAAAAACAGAAAGTGGAGAACGGATACAAAGTAACTTATCAGCAGATTCCAAATGCAATGGAAAATGATGATTATTATACATTCGTGATTCAGGCAGAAGATAAAGCCGGAAATATTTCAAAAAAATCCATTCACTTTACGGTTAATCGATATGGTTCTGTTTATCATTTATCATCTTATGCAAAATCTATTAACGGTACTTATGTAAAAGATGCTGATAAGATTGTCTTGGAAGAGATTAATCCAGATCAATTATCAGATTGCAATTTAAAAGTTGTAAGAGATAATGATCCGATTGCTTTGAAAAATGAAGATGCATCGATTGAAAAGAAACATGATAAGTGGTACAAAGTTACCTACACAGTCAATGCTTCGGCACTGAAAGAGGAAGGTACTTATCGTATCATTACATCTTCTAAGGATACGGCAAAGCATACATCTTCCAATGATATGTCAAAGAAAAAAGCGTCAATCAGTTTTGGGGTTGATACAACAAAACCAAACATCTTAATCTCAAACATTGAAGGTGGTAAGGTTTATGCCCAGGATGGAAGAACCGCAACAGTTCTTGTAAAAGACAACTTGCTGTTACAGAGTGCGAAAGTTTATGTCAATGATAATCTGATAAAGGAATACGATGAAAAAGTTCCTGAAAAGATTGACATTCCTCTGGATCAGAAAGATGAAGCTCAAAGCATTCATGTAATTGCGAAGGATGCCGCGGGAAATGAATCTGAAATTACGATGGATAACATTTATGTTACAACAAACCTATGGATCAGATTTATTCACAGTGTGCCGGCGATGGCAACTGCAGGTGGTGTATCACTTGCTGTGATTCTGGCAGCAGTTATTGTTTTACGAAAAAGAATAAAAGCAAAACCATCGGTTGAGGATGATGAAAAATAAAATCAGATGATTCCAAAGGTGCAGATACACCACTAACACAATGATCATAGTTTTAGAACTGTGTGAAATCAGATGATTCCAAAGGTTTTCATTGATTCAAAGAAAACTCTTGGTCGTTTTAGAACTGTGTAAAATCAGATGATTCCAAAGGGCCTATTAAATTCTACAATTCAGAAATGGAGTTTTAGAACTGTATGAAATCAGATGATTCCAAAGGGACTCTCTCCGAGTGAAACGGTAGGGTAGCGTTTTAGAACTGTGTGAAATCAGATGATTCCAAAGGATATGTCTTGGATTGACATTCACGAGAGAAGTTTTAGAACTGTGTGAAATCAGATGATTCCAAAGGTATTTTCTTCCAGTGCCTTTATTTACACGAGTTTTAGAACTGTGTGAAATCAGATGATTCCAAAGGGCCAAATTACACAGTGAGTAAAAATAAGAATTTTATCGAATTAGTTTACTAAGGTAAAAGCTGTCGGCGATAGCAATTTATAAATTAAGGACTTAACTTTGTTCTTTTATTGAACATGAAAATAAAAAATATCGAAAAGAGGGGGAATCGAAAAGAGGGTGTAAACTTGATCATTGAAGTTTTAGAAAAAGACGTGATTCCAAAAGGAAATCGAAAGCTTTTAAATAGAAGAAACTTTTACAAACAGCATTTAACTTCTTTAGGTTTTTCTCATGTAAGAGGAAAATATGTGATACAACTGGATGATGAAAATGAGATTGAAACAATGAAAACATTACTTGAATCTTATCGGACAAAATACCAGAGTTATCCAAACAGTTATCTTCGTTCAGGAGATTACCGAAAGAAGTTTTTTGATAAAAATCGTCCAATCTTCAAAGATTATTATATATGTGCATACTGCGGAAGATTCTTAAAAAAGAAAGATGTAACAGTTGATCATATCATATCAATTAGAAAAGCTCAGAAATCAAAGATTTTGCAGTTTATTCTTCGATTGGTAAAGATCAACGACATTAATGATGAAAAGAATCTGACCGCTTCATGTGAGACATGTAATAAGAAGAAAGGACAAAAATTAAGTTTATCATATGTACTCCGAGGAATTCTCGGTAGGAAGTCGTGGTATTGGTTTATCTATTATATAGTCATAATTATTGTTTTGGTCATTGTAATTTTACAGATTGTCAATCCATGATGAAGAAGTGCATAATATCTTACTTATATTTTATACGAATCAAATAAAAGCAAGAACTGATATTTCTTGATTCCCTTGTGACTATGATACATTTATTGGAATTCGTAATTCAAAATAAAAGATATTGTAATCGCCCGTTGAATGCGGGATCTGTCAGGTGATAGAAAAGGGTATCTATTGTTTTTTATTTTGAAAGGAGGAGGTAGCTCATTACGTGCTACCAACACAAAGTATGAATCTGAAAAAAGTATTAAAAAAAGTGATGTACGCATGTATGTCCGCAGCAATGATTGCTGTTCCTACAGTGCCTGCTTACGCAGCTCAGAATGATGTTATTGATACAACAAGAACAGCATCATTAACAATTCACAAATACGACATGACAGCAGCGAAAAAAAGTGGAGTTAACTTAGATCAGTTTACTTCTACTGGAAAACAGGATGCAGCAGCAGAAGAAGCATTAAAGAATTATGCAATCAAAGGGGTAGAATTTAGTTACTTAAGAGTCGGTGATGTAGAACAGCAGTCTGAAAATGGAAAAGTTCAGATGATCTATGAATTACCAGATGCGTTACAGAAAATCATTGGATTAACAGATTCCGATGCAGCAAAAACAGAAGGTAGCAAAGATTACTTTACAAGCCAGATCATCAATGACAAACTGGCAAAAGCATTAGAAGATAATACAGCCACAAAAGATAAACTGGAAGATTATATGGGCAAAGGTGGAACAGCCATGGATCTTACAGATGCAAAAGGTGTAACAAAGAAAGACAAACTTCCTTTAGGTTTATATCTGATCGTTGAAACAAAAGTACCAGAAGATGTAACTTATACAACAAATCCTTGGTTCGTGCAGTTACCATCTACAGATTCAGAAGGTGACGACTGGTTCTACGATGTTGTATGTTATCCAAAAAACGAAACAGGTGTTCCTACATTAGACAAACGTGTGCGTAATAATCCTGACAAAGATAATGTAACAACAGCAAATCAGGATGCTTTAGCTGATTTCACACACGCAAGAGAAGAGTACACATATCAGAGTACAGTCACAGCATCCAAGGCAGAAAAACTGGATTATCAGTTTATTTCCAAACTGCCACATATCACATCAAGCACAACATATCTTTCTACTTATACATTCGATGATAAGATGGCTAAAGGTATGACATACAACAAAAATGCAGTGATCGCAATCTATGACAACAAAGATGCAGCAGATACAACAAACGTTAACAACGTTGACAAGAGCGGGGCAATCGCAGTATGGAAAACATCTGACACAGATCCTAAGTTCGCTGTAACTTATGGTAAATCTGGAGAAGATTCCACGATGAAGGTCGAAATGACAAAAGCCGGACTGAATGAAATCAACAAGAAATACTCTGACAAATATATCGTTGTTTACTACACAGCAGATGTCAACACAGATGACAGCGTTATTCTTGGTGATAAAGGTAACCCTAACGATGTGTCCTTAACATGGAAGAGAACATCTACAGATTACTGGGATATCTTAAAAGATAAATGTATCGTATACAGCTTTGGATACAACTTCACAAAGAAATTCTCTGACAGCAAGGGAGATGCAACAAAGGTTAAATTCGTGATCAAGAACAAATCTGATAATTACTACTTAGTAGCAAGAGCAGACAGAGCCGGAGTATATCAGGTAACAGGTAAATCCGCTACAGAAGAAGGAGCTACACAGTTCAGTCCAGATGCAGCCGGAAAACTTGTGATCAACGGTATCGAAGCTGATAAATATGGATTTACAGAGACACATTCAGATGCAGGATATACACTGCTCAAGAAAGAGATCATTGTAAATATCACATCTACAAAAGCCAATATTACACCAACAGAAGCGAATATCACAGGAATCCAGTCCAAGAATGGAAATGATTCTACAGCAAACGATGGTGTGAAGAATGGTAAAGAACTTGCAAATGATGTAGCAGTTCAGACGATCAACGCATCTGCAACCGTGGACGATAAAAGAGCAACCATGAGTGCGAATGGAGAATCCACAAATGCGTTTGTTGATATGCAGATAACGAACCAGAAACAGTTCTTGCTGCCAATGACAGGTGGAGCAGGAAGTTATCTTCTGATCATTGTGGGAGTCGTTGTGGCAGGATGCGGATTTATCATCATTCGAAAAAACCAGAAACGTAAAGAAGTTCAGTAAAATTTATAAACCCTGTCAGGAAACTGACAGGGTAATTTAAAAACTATGAGACAAAAAATTATTCCAATCCTGATCGTACTATTTGGTTTTGCATTATTATCTTATCCGTTTATCAGTAATTTCATATTTGAAAGAAGTGCTGGATCAACGATTAAGTCTTATGAAAAGCAAGCAAAAACATATGATCAGAAACAAAAAAATAAGGCATTTCAAGAAGCAAAAGAATATAACGAAGACCTGACGAAGTCGGCAGTTCAATTAACTGACCCTTTTAAGGCAAAAAAAAGCAATGGCGAAACGATGATTTATAACAATATCTTAAATCTTGATCATTCAGGAGTTATGGGGTATTTAGAAATTCCTTGTATATCTGTAAATCTTCCTATTTATCATGGTACAGATGCAGAAATCTTGGAACGTGGAGTCGGACACCTCGCTGCATCTTCAATTCCGGTGGGAGGAAAAAATACACACAGTGTACTAACTGGACACACTGGACTCAGTTCAGCAAAGTTATTTACTGATCTGACGGAAATGAAAAAAGAGGATCTGTTCTTTATTCATGTACTGGATCGAACCTTAGCTTATAAAGTGGATCAGATCTCTGTGGTAAGACCAGAGGATACAAGAAAACTCCAGATCGTCAAAGGAAAAGATTATGTGACACTAGTAACATGTACCCCATATGGAGTCAATGACCATCGTTTACTGGTACGGGGTGTCAGAACCAAGTATGTAAAGAAACAACGATCATCGATACGGCCAAGAAATCAGGATTCCCAGTGGATGGGAACTTATAAGCGGGCGATCGCAATTGGACTTGCAATCGTTATGGCACTGGTCTTATCGGGAAAAGTATATCAAAGGCTGCGAAGCAAAAAGACAGAAAAAATACGACAAAATGACAAAAAAGAAGGAGAGACGGAATGAAAAGAAAATTGATCAATTTATTAGGATTTATCTTAATGGGAATCGGAATTCTTACATTTCTCTCTCCTGATTTTTCTGCTTATAAACAACAAAAAGATACAGATAAAGAGATCGATGCTTTTGAAGAAGAAGCAAAAGTTCCAAAAGATAAAGATCCGCTGTATCAAGAATCTTTAAAATACAATCAAAAGATTTATCAAAGTGGACAAGGTGATCTAAAAGATGTTTGGAGCTATAAAGCAGCTCCGATTCGATTGAAAGATCAAAAAGAAAGCTTTGGATACATTAAGATTAAAAAGATGGATGTCAAACTTCCATTATATTTAGGAGCCACTTTGCAAAACATGAGAAAAGGTGCTGCGATCATGGGAGAAACATCCCTGCCGCTTGGTACAAAAAACAGCAACTGCGTGATCGCTGCACATCGGGGATATCGGGGAATTCCGTATTTTCGGGACATCGAACAGTTAAAAACAGGCGATCAGGTGATCATTAGAAATCCATGGGAAAGACTGGATTATCGGGTTACAAAGATTAAAGTGATCGATCCATATGATATGGACAAGATTCTGATTCAAAAAGGGAAAGATATGGTCACACTTATAACCTGTCATCCGTACCGAGGACATGGAAGATACCGGTATGTGGTGTACTGTATCAGAGACCACGGACAAAAGATCGTGGAGAAAAAGAACAGCACGATCAAAGACACGCATTTTAAATCTTCCGAATGGGATATCCAAAGAGAAAAAATAGTACATTTTGTTGGTTGTTTATTTTTCGGGGCTGTGATTATTTGGATGTTTGCACATGTAAAAAAGAATAAAAAAGGAGTGGGAGAATGATTCAAAATGATATAAGTAACAAAATAAAGAATATAATGGCTATTTCGCTGATCGGCATATTGCTGTTTTGTATATCTTTTTTTTATCAAATGCAAGTAAATGCGTCCTCATTAATAAAAGTCTATTTTATTGATGTCGGACAAGGCAGTGCAATCTTAGTTCAATCAAACGATAAAAACACATTGATCGATACTGGAGATGAGAAGTATTACAACAAGTTAGATGCTTTTTTATCAAACAATCAAATCAATTCTATTGATCAGATTGTTTTGACACATAACGATCCAGATCATGTTGGGAACGTGGATAGACTAATAAAAACCAGAAAGGTTGGAACTGTAATTCAATCAAAATATGGATACAAAAAAAATGCTGCTACAAAAGATGTAAAAGAATTAAATGCAGCTATTTCTAAGTATCATACAAAAACAGTGAAAGTTAAAAAAGGAAATAAGATTGATTTTGGATGTGGAATAAAAGGAGAAGTACTGTCTCCTTGGAAAAACTATAAAAAAATAAATCAGACCAGTCTTGTAATCAAATTGGTTTATGGAAAATATAGTTATTTATTTACTGGAGATATATATAGTTCCAATGAAAAAGAATTAATAAAAAAATATAATGTAAAATCTACAGTATTACAGATTCCGCATCATGGCTCTTATACATCCAGTAGCGAAGCTTTCCTGAAAAAAGTTAATGCTAAGTATGCAGTCATTTCTTGTGGAAAAAATAATCCTTATCACCATCCTCGACCAGAAGCAATGAAAAGAATCAAAAAATATATTAGTAATAAAAATTTGTATCGAACAGATCAAGACGGAACGATTTTGTTTATCAATGATGGCAAGAAATTAATTGTGAAGAAAGAATAATAAAGAAAGGAGTTTATATGAAACACAAACTGATAAACTACGGAAAAAAAACTAAAAAATTGTGGGTAAGTGCAATTGTGGTTTTATTTGTTGTAGCTGTTGCTTATAGTCAAATAGTCAAAGCACAACATGGTACGGATAAAGTGTCAAGTGGTACTACTTATCCAAAAAATGGTTATTGGACGGGTGTTTCAATAAATGGACCATGGGGAACATCAACTATTTATTTTACCGTGACAACAAATAAAACTTATTCAGGAAATACATTTAATGATAAAAGTCGTCCTCTTTACATTAATGTAAAGCAAACGAATGACAATCCGTATGGTATGAAAATTTTGGATACTTCACCGTCAACATATCGGAATGCTTCAGGAAATTATTCGTGGTTTAATTTAAAAATAGGATATTGGGCACCGGCACATTATTATTATAGTGGAAACTATTTTGACACACCTTCTGCGACATCAGCGGCACACCAAGTATCAAATACAGCAGGTCATTCCAAAGAAAATCATTGGGTTGAAACTACAATTCGGATGAGTGCATATGATACTGCGGTAGCAACTTATTATGATACATCTGCAAAAAAATATTATCGTTACCATGATTGTCATGCAACACTTTATCTGTGGGGAAGAAGCCAATATAAAGTTTATTACAATGGAAATGGTGGAGATATTAGTGAAAGTGAAAGAACTTTCAATGATGGGGATAACTTTACTTTCCCTACTGTTTCAAGACGAGGTTACACATTTGATAAATGGATTGATCAGGGAACGGGATGGGAATCTAGTACTGACTGGCTTGTATGTAGTGGTAATTACACAGAAATTGCACAGTGGATAGCTAATCAGTATAATGTATCCTTTGATGATAATGGAGCCGATTCTGGAAATGTTTCAGATAGTACAGCAACCTATGATAGTAACTTTACTCTTCCGCAAAATGGATATAAAAAGAAAGGTTACAAGTTTTTGGGTTGGAGCACTGATGAAAACGCAACATCTCCTCAGTATACCGCAGGACAGACTTTTACCTATCAAACAGACGGAGATACCGTATTTTATGCTGTATGGGCAAAAAGTGATTTCGAAGTAAAATTCCACGGAAACGGATCATCTGCTGCAGATTACACAGCAGATCTTACTTATAATAAATCCGTAAGTTTACCGAAAAATGTATTTGAACGTCCAGGGTATGCGTTCATTGGATGGGCTCAAAAAGAAGATGGTGATAAAGAAGTACCGGAAGAAGTGAAATATACCGATGGGCAGGCAGTGAAAGATCTGTGTGAACCGGGAGAAACATGCCATTTGTACGCTATCTGGAAAAAGAGCGATGGAAGTTTTGAGACAAAGAACATCATCCATGATGACAAGATGTTCTTAGGAGATGTGAATCTTACCGGACAGAATGGAACTGGATACAGCAATGCCAACATTGATTCCAAATCTGCACACATCGACAAAGAAGATGATCCGGGATATTTTACAGACCGTTATGGATCAAACAATAATTAAGTTTTGTTTTAGATCCATGGTTTTAGATTCATGTTAAATCATATGGTTCCAAAAGGTCAAATAGGTTTTACATGGTGCGTAAAATAAGAATTTATCGAACAGACCTGTTTTGACAGGAGCTGCCGTGTGGCGGCAATTGAAATAGAAGTGAACTACCCACAACCTAAAGGTAGTGGGCTTCTGTTAAATGGTTCACCAGACTAAGTATTCAGAAATGATTCCTACGATATTTAGGAAAAGAAACAGGAGGAAGCTGTACATGAAAAATAAGTTGAAAAAAAATCTGAAAAAGATCGGAACATTCTTCTTATCTTTGCTCACATTGTTTTCATCTCTCTTTGGCGGGTTAGCAGGAATGCCAACACCGATCACTAACGTCAGTGCCAAAGAAGGAACAGCAACAGTAAGCATGAGTAAAGCAAGAGGCAGTTTTGGAATCAGGGAACTTGGACGAGCGTCCAGTGAAGGCTTATGGAAGATCAAAGCCGGCGGAAAGCAGACATTTTGTCTTGATTCCGGAAAGAGCATGTGCAACGGAGATACCGTGGAGTATAAGACCGCTAATGCCGTGAAATATGGCAAAAAATCCATTGCAAAAGCGCTGACTCATTACGAGCAGGGTTCTAAGAGCGAGAAAAGCTTTATCTTAACACAGGCTTATATCTGGGCATGTGGAAAAGGAAAGAGCAAACAGACAACAGTCTATCAGGCAGGAAAAAACATTGATGGTGGATATTCCACATCTGACGCAAAAAAATTCTGCGATGCGATCGATAAGACTGGTCCGCAGGGAACAATCTATTATTATAAAGTAAAGAAATGTGTCAAAGGAAAAAAACATGATTCCCATCAGATGCTGTATCGATTAAATGACACTCCATATACGAAGCCTAAAACAGCTTCCATTGGTGCATCTAATAGTGATTCCAAGCCAAAAGAGATCAGTCTCCAGATCAAGAAAAGAGATGCTGACACAGGAGCTTTATTATCCGGAGCAACCTTCTTATTCTACTGTGACGGGGTCTATGTGGACAAAGCAACAACAGGAGATGATGGAGTTGCAAAGGTCACTTATAGCCGAGCGATCAGTGCATCCTATACCATTCCAAGGGAGGAAGAAAAGGTATATGTCACAAACTGGGATGAACTGTCTGAAAAACAGCAAAAAGAACAAACAGAAGTATTAAAGCGTTATAAATCCAAAGCTGCTGCGAAGAAAGCAGCGAATGCCGAAGCAAAAGCAAAAGTCAAAGCGTCCATAGAATCTCAGATGAATACGAAACATGTATGGACGGTTAAAGAAGGAACCGCACCTTTTGGACATCTGTTAAATGACACGACGCATACATTACAGGAAGGAAATGGGAAACGCAGCACACTGAAATTTGGGGATGTCTCAAATGGATGGAATCCAGTCAAGATTCATTTACATAAACAGTGTAACGTGGATTACGGAGCAGAAGCTTCTTTTGAAGGTGCGATCTATGGTATCTATGCAGAAGAAGATATCAAGGGTTCTGATAACAAAACGGTCCTTTATCCGGCCGGTACAGAAGTTGGAAGAATCACGACCGATAAGAATGGAGATGGCGTTTCCGGAGATCTTCATCCTGGAAAATATTATCTAAAAGAACTTGTACCACCAAAAGGATTCCGCATAACAGCAGAGAATGAAGCAGGCGGAAAGATCAAAGTCTATCTGAACAATACAGATGAAACAGTTGCTGCAAACGAAAAACCAACACAGGGAAAACTAAGTATCAAGAAATACTATGTCACAGGAAGTACAAAAGTCAAAGAACCGGATGCTGTCTTTGAGATCAAGAACATCAACGACGATGTTGTTGATACGATCACAACGGATTCTGAGGGTGTGGCAACAACAAAACTGCTGCCATATGGATCTTATACCATTCATCAGACAAAAGGAAAAGCAGGCTATGAGATGGCACAGGATATGACGAAGACGATCGAGAAAATGAACGATAATGGGACTCCGATCACTTATACGTTTGAATGTGAAAACAAGGAAAAGAAAGCCCGTATCTCTGTAATAAAGAAGTTAGTCATTGATGATGATGAGACAGGTACCCATCAGGAAAAAGAAGAAGTGAAAGCCAAGTTTGAGATCATCAACAAAGCAACAAAAAAAGTTGCCGATACGATCACAACGAATACGGAAGGATATGCGGAATCCAAAGAGCTGGATCCGGGAACATATTATGTTCATCAGATCGAAGGAACTCCAAACTATAAATTTAGTGAGGATTCCGCAGATATCAAGATCGAGGATGGGAATACAGGAAAATACAATCACAATGTTGTATTAAAGAACTATGGTTCCACAAAACTTCGTATCATCAAGAAGATGAGTAAGAATAAACGAAGCAAGGCAGAAGTTGGAGCTTCCTTTACGGTTCTGGATGCATCTTATACCAAAGATATTGAAAAACAGGATCTTGGAAATGCACAAAAAAGGATCGACTATATCAATTCCCTGGACAAAAAAGCAATCCTTGGAGAGATCGTAACGAACAAAGAGGGAAAAGCTGCCCTGATGTTAGACAAATACAGTAAGAAGAATGGATTTGTCGTTATTCAGACCATGGGAGCTGACGGATATGATCTGATGGGAATCTACTATTCCAAAGATCATAACCCAAAGACGGAAAAAGGACAGGATGTTTATGAGATCGAGGCATCTGATCCATACTCTGATTCCGGATGGGTAGAGATCTACAAGCAAAAGAGAGTCGCAGCGGATGAATATGTACCAGAAGTCGGAGCGAAGTTTCAGTTAAAAGAAGCGGATGGACATGTCGTAGAAACACTGACGATCGGAAAGGACGGAAAAGCAAAGACCAGCGAAAAAGTAGCACTGGGAGCTTATATCCTGCATCAGGTAGCCGGTGAAAATGGCTGCACAAAAGAACAGGATAAGCATGACTGGATCGAAGATCAGGATATCGTCTTAACAAAAGACAACAAAAATAAGACTGTCAGCTATTCTTACGATGACAATGAAAAACCGATCGAAGTAGAACTTGTCAAACAATCCTCTGAAACAAAAAAACTGTTAAACGGAGCTGTCTACAAAGTCTATGACAGTGAAAAGAATCAGGTGGCAACATTAACAACAGGAACGACCTCTGACGGGAAAGCATCCTGCAGACTGCCATATGGAACTTATACGATCAAAGAAACAACTGCACCGGATGGTTACAATCTTGACACAGAACAAAGAACCTTTACCTTAAGTGAAAAGTCTGACAGTATCAAGATCAAATATGACAATGCCGGAAACGGAAAAGCAACCTTAAACGAGACAGATACACCAGTCATGGGTTCGATCTCCTTACAGAAGAAAGGAGAGTATCTGACAGGGCATGATGGAGATGTAGGATTCACATATGAAGATGATAACATCAACGGAGCTGTTTACGGCTTGTTTGCCAAAGAAGATATCACAAAAGATGATGGCACCGTTGTATGGAAAGCGGGAACAAAAATCGATGAAAAGACAACAAGCAAAGACGGACCAGTGATTTTCACAAGAACAGGCAGCGATGGAAAACAGACGACTAATTTCTATCAGGGCCACTATTATGTCAAAGAACTTTCCGGTCCAAACGGATATACCATTGATAAAGAAGAGCATGAAGTCAATATCACATGGGATACGAAACCAGATGCTATGAACAATCTGAATAAAAACAATACAACACCGGATGTGGAAGATCCAATGGGTAGTGAAGATGCAAAACCATCAACAGGGATCTATGTTCTGGAAGAAGGCGAAACTTTAAACAAAGAATTTGCCAATGCAGAGACGATCACGTTTACATGGGAAAAGGCAGCAGACGGAGTCCAGACAAAAGACGTTTCCCAGAACAAGGACGGAAGTGTTGTTTTATGGAAAGATGGAAACAACTATTATGTATCCACACAGAGAGCTGGACAGGTCATTTACATGAACGCTGTATCAAGCAAGATGTTCTTAAACTGTACAGCATTGACAACGATCAAATTTAAAAACATTGATACTTCACAGACCGTGGATATGTCTGAGATGTTTGCCGGATGCGGAGCATTAAAAGAACTCGACTTATCAAGTTTCAACACATCCAATGTGGAAGATGTATCCAAGATGTTCTACGGATGCTCTGAACTAAAGACAACCTATACACAGGATCAGAAGTTACAGATCACGGATGATTACGTGGCAGCAAAAGGATTGCAGATCACAGCTTCTCCAAAAACAGACTTCATGTTAGGGGATAAATACAAAGCCAGTGATTTTGACTTCTCTATGCTCTATGATGATAATGGAGAGGAAACACTGGAAGATGTGACGGACGCAGATGTCAGCTTCAATCCAACCTATGCAGATATGTCTGGAAAACAGAAAGTTCAGATCAGCTTTAAATCATCCAGTAAATATGCAAAATACAAGACGATCGAAACAACAGTCAAAGTCATTGATCCGGATGATACGAGTGATGTATCCTTAGATACGGCAAAACATGTAAACATCGACCTGAACCTGACTGATAAGCTTCAGAAATACAGCATTCAGTTTATCAAAACAGATAACAAAGGAAATATGTTACCGGGTGCGAAGTTTGCATTAAAAGCAGCCTGTGAGATCGTGGACCGCAATGGAAAGACGATCTTTAGGAAAGGTGATACGATCGCAACAACCGTTTCCGGAGATGATCAGTTTGGTTATCTGGAATTCTTCGGACTGCCAACTGGTATTTATGCAAAAGACGGTGTTGGCAAAGAAATGTATACGGTGGAAGAGATCGAAGCACCACTTGGATATAATAAGTCCGATGAAAAGCTGACATTTGGTGGAGAAGTATTAAACAATACGGCTGCGGACTTTATCCATGATGTGGCATCCCAGGGAAATACCAATACCGATGAAACAACTTACAAACATGATTCCAAGACAATTGTCAACACTCCATCAGATTATGTGCAGGTGAAGAAGTACTGGATCGATGATAACAACTCAATGAACACAAGACCTGTATCAGTGACCATCAAGGCCGAAAATAAGAATACACATGAAGTGAAGACTTATGTTCTGAACAAAGATAACAACTGGGCAATGCAGACAGATATCAAGCGAGGCGAAGAAAAAAACTATACGTTTAGTGAAGTTTGCAATGCAGCAGGTTACGAAAGAGTTGATAAGTATTCTACTGGAACATGGGATAGAAAAACCTATACTTTATCTTATACAAACAAATATGATAAAGGTGGAAGTGTAAAGCTTGTTGTCAAGAAAAACTGGAATGACAGTAATAACAGTGATGGTATCCGTCCGGATTCTGTTGCTGTGAGAGTTTATCAAAATGGTACAGATACAAAATTAAAAGCAACTTTAAATGCAAGCAATAACTGGACTGCAGAGTTTAATGATCTTCCTAAAATGGATGATCTTAGCGAAAAGTATGAATATGAAGTCAAGGAAGATTCATCCTCTGTTGTTAATGGAAATGCCAAGACGGGATATGAGATTGCTTATGAGGTGAAGGAATCTACAGATAAATCCAGTGATATCACAACGATCACAACCAATATCACAAACACACATAGTCCAGATTCAACGACCAGATCCATTCAGAAGAAATGGAGTGATAACAACGATTCCGACGGCATCCGCCCAGATTCTGTCAAGTTTAATCTTGTCGGAAACGGAAAAGTCGCAGATACAGTAACCTTGTCTGAAAAGAATGGATGGAAAGCAACATCCAAGCTCGTTCCAAAGAAAGAGAATGGAAAAGCGATCACTTATACATGGCAGGAAGTACAAGAAGGTGTGGTCACAGGAGAGAGTCAGATCGGATATAAGGCAACTTGTACAACCGATAAGGATGATCCTGATACAACGATCGCAACCAATACCCATACACCGGGAAGAGGAAAGGTAACGATCACGAAAGAGATCGATCCATCTAACTTAAACATGGATATCGGAAGTGCGAAATTTACGTTTACACTGAAAGGAACCGATGCTTATGGAAAGAAACATACGTACAAGGAAGAGATTGAATTCAGCAAGGATGAAGTAGCAAAACAGTTAAAAGCTCATCCGGGAGAAAGGATCAAACTTTCTGCAACCTTCGATGATTTGATCTACGGTACTTATACATGCAGCGAGAGTGGTGGAGAGAAATACTTTAAGCTCCTGACACTTACATCTGACAGCACCAATGCAACGGTTGACCAGAGTAAAGGAACTGTAACATTTAAGATCGGACCAGAAGGAACTATGGGAAATGCGAAACTGACAGCAGATGCAACTTTCGTTAACCAGATGATCCGTGGATCCGTAAAATTAGTTAAGAAAGATTCCTCCGGAAAACGATTAAAAGGTGTGGAATTTACGATCGAAGATTCCGATGGAAACAAGATCGCAAGTGACATAACAAACGAAAATGGAGAGATTAAGTTTGATGGATTACTGCCGGATAAGTATAAGATCACAGAGACAAAGACACAGAGTGGTAAGACACTGTTAAAAGAACCGATCAATGTAACGATCCCAATGACAGTGACACAAAGCGAAGTGAACGATCAAAATATCGATGTGAGCAATGCAATCCATCAGGGAAATAACTATTATTTCTATCATTTGACATATGAAGTAAGCAATGATGCAAAATTAAATCTTCCAACAACAGGTGGATTTAATAACATCAGGACTTATATTCCATTGATCAGTGGATTTGTTATGATCCTGGCAGCAGGATTTTATTACTTGAAAAAGAAAAAAGGCGTTGTGATCTTTAAGAAGAAATAATAAAAAGAGGCAGTCTCGCAGTCAGTTGGCTGCGGGATTGTTTGCTATATGAGATATTCTAGGAGGAAATGAAATGATAAATACAAATAAAGAAAAAAGTGCTATAAATCAAGAGATTCTTGAAAATACGGCTGATCTGTGCAATGATGAAATCAAAGATCATACAGATTGCCAGGAATGCGGAGAAGACTATTTGTTTTTAATGAAAGATAAAGAACATGAGTTTTCCATTGGTTTAAGAACGATTCTTTCTTGTCTTGCGATTGCTGAGAAAGAAGAAGCGGTTCCTAAACTCCCGTATGAATGGTGGGAGGCTATTAATGGGAGGTATTAGTGTATGGATACATTTAAAACAAAACCGGGAATTTCAGAAGAAATATTGATCACGGAAGAAAACTTTGCTCAAAGAACCAAGAAAAGATTTCCGTATTATACGACAGAAAAGGGGAAAGCACGATGTAGAGCGGTTTGTCCGATGTGTGATAATCCAATTCAAATCATTGGCTTGTATAAAAGAGAAGAAGATTCTACAACAAAACCATATGGAAGGCATACAAGATCTAGTCTTTATGGAATTACGACATACAATGAGGAAGATTATTTAAATTGCCCATATCATAATCCAAATCGAAAAGTTAACAGGAGTAAGAGAAAACCAAGGGATAAGAAAAGTCTTTATTTTTACCAAATGATGAAAAAACATTTCGATTTGATTATTCGCATTTTAGAACAAAGCTTGCATATGCTGATTAGTGATCATCTGGCAGAAACCTTGCTGATTAATTGGAAAAATAACGAGGGTTGGAGATATTATGATACATATTATCATAATTTGCCGTACATGTTATTGTTTGCAGAACCTTCTTATAAAATGTATGGAAAATTGGTTAGAAGAGATAGCGAATTTGCTAAAGTCATATTGCAAAACAGTGTGAACATAGCAATGGAAAGTACTAATATGAAATTTTATGATAAAATTGTACAAAAAGATGGATTTTTAGATGCATCGTTTTATCTGACAGAACATCGATTTGTAAGGAACGGAGAACATACGGAAGAATACTGCTATTTGGTGGTAAATGAGCGGAAGAAAGAAATTTATAGAGAAAAAATTGTGATTGATCATGAACGGCTTCATGAAATGATTCAGAATCAGGGGAATCGTAGTAATAGGGAAAAACGATTACTTCAGATAGCTTCAAGAATATTGTGATAAAAAGGAGAAAACAAAATGAGTAAAACTTTCAAAGAAAATGAAATAGCAAAACTTACGGGAACGGCAATACAAGACGATGAGACATTCAAGTCAGAAGGAGGATTTGTTGCTGAAAGAGATCAGTATTATTTTGAAATGAAGCAGGGAGATCATGTTTTTATGGTTGGATTTAAAGACTTGCTGATATGTCTGCGACTACTTGAAAAGATGGATGAAATCCCAAAGATCGGTGAAAAATGGTGGCAGCAGATGGCAACACTTTACGGGAATGATATTTACATGCTAAAATATAATGAAGCAAAATAAAATTATATACAGGAGACGATGTCATGAAAGAAATTAAGTTTTACAGAAATATGAATTGCTGAAAATTACATATTAATTTACAAAGAAAAGCATAAAATGGTAGTAAATCATTGAAAATACGTGTAAAAACTACCATTTAAATAGCAATTTTATTGTTTTTTCAATTTCTTTATGCTAGTATGACAATATAGATATACAGAAGATGTAAAACAAAAGGGGTAAAAATGTCTGAAATAGAGGAATTATATGAAAATTTTCCAACAATTTTAAAAGAAAAATTACGGAATAAAGAAATTGAATTTCCATCAAATACTAAGTTTGATTATGAAAAAATATATGTTTATCGAGCTGTAAGTAGAGAGATAACTGATTTCCATGAAATAGATAAAAATGATTTTCGTTCATACTTTGAACTTGGGAAAAAGCCTAAAAAACCAGTAAAAGGAAGATCGCTAAAAAATGATGCTCATTGGTATGGGGTTTCTACTTTTACAAATAAAGAAATTATAGAATTTAATATGAAATTTCCGAACCCTCATAAAAAAATGACTGCTGGTTATGTGCATTGTGAAGGCGGACCCCAAGAAACTAAGGATGAACATGTCTGTTGGTGGTTGTATAAAGATGTAGATTTGAGTAGCTTTAGAATTATGGAGGATAAAAATGAATAAAGAATTGTGTTTTATTTTGGATAATAAAAATATATATTTAGATCATATATTAGTTGATTATGAATATGTTCCAATTTTTTTCTTATGTAAAGATGATGAGTGTCAATATTATTTGGCATTATGTACAGATATAGAAAATGGAGAATATATTGTTGTAAAGATATCTTTATTAAGTGTTTATAACTTATTACATGGAAATATTGCAATGAGGGATGTAATCTTAAATCAGAAAATATTTTGGAAAGTTGTTTCTGGTGACGAAATAAAAAATGATATTGTAAATGAATATCCAATTGATTATATAAATCATCAAGATTTGCCGGAGAAGGATGCAAAGTTTAAAATCCTTCAGAAACATATAAAAGAGTATGTGCAAAAATTTGATAAAGAGTTTTTTGCATCGGAACAATATGATAAAGAAAAGAGCATAAAATTAAATTTAGAAGATATAATATGTGATGAAGAATTAGCAAATATTAAATGTAAAACATATTTCCTAAAACAAACAAAACATAAAATCGACATTAAAGAACCAAAGCAAAAATTTCCATATTCGAATAAAGATGATTCTGTTTCTTCATTAAAAAATGAAGAATATTATTATAGAGAAAATAATTCAAATATTGATATATGTGAAACAAAGATTTCTTATGCTGCATAGAAAGGGAATAAAAGGAAAAAAGAAATGAAGAGTATATTGAGATTAGATAAAGTTGTATTTGATAAAATTGAATTCAATCGTTTAGGATTTAAAAATGACACAGAATTAAAATTAGAGATTCAAACTAATATTGGAGAAAGAAAAGATAAAGCAGCTTATAAAGTTACTGTAATTGCCATTGGAGAAAAACCTGATGAATACACATTTCATATCAGTATTACAGGATATTTCACTTTTAGAACAGAAGATGTAGAAACTGATTTAAAAAATGAACTTATATCAAAAAACAGTGTTGCAATCCTTATGCCGTATTTACGAAGCGAAATTTCTTTATTGACTGCACAGCCAGAAACAGAAACCGTTGTACTCCCTGTGTTTAATATTAATCGTATGATGGATGATTAAAATAATTTGATTTATTAACAAGCAAAATACATGAAATCCGTGTGAGAAAAATGAAGTAAAATTAGTTTTGCCCTCCAGTCCAATTTTGGATTGGAGGTTTTACTTGCGGAAAATTATGTGACTGAACGTGCATATAATTATATAGACATCTTCGTAAGCTTAAGTTCAATCTAAGAGATAGCAGTAGGGACAAAGGATATGTCTATGTAGAAGAAAATGGTGGATATTTATTAACTGCTACAAATTACAAATATGTAGTAGGTAAAAATGATCATCTAAATGAGAAGCTGGATTTTTCAATCCTTTGCCCAGATGAAAAAGTACCGAATACGATCTTATACACGTCGATTGATAAGTTTTCTGTCAATGTAGATTCATATTATTTTGCAAATTTGATTAACTATAAAAATTGGAAACCACGACAGAAGATGTTGGATATTGCAGCAAAATATATGAACCCATAATTAATTGAAGGAAAAGATAATGAAAGTATTTTTGAATAAAAATGATGAAATCTATCATATTTATGGTAGAATGAATAAAATATGATATAATAATGGTAAAAATAATACTTTTTTATAAACATATATGGAAGGAGGCGTGCTTATGATAATTTCGAATAATCGTAAACAATATTTAAGTGGATGGTTAAAAAACAATTATTACTCAGCTTATGAAACTCCTATTAAATTACAAAAATTTTTGTTTTTTTATGAATCATTCTCAAAAGTTAGGGACCAGATTGTCGACTTTAGTTATTTAAAAGGATACAAAAAAGGACCTGTATTTAGTCAGGTATGGGGAGATTACACAAAAGAACGTGATGAGTTCGATCAATGTATTGATATGGCTTATTTAAATAATCCAAGTAAACAGGAAATTAATGAAGAAATCGCTGAAAAATGTGCTTTTCTTGTGCAAACATTATCTCAGAAAGAATTATCAGAACTTTCCCATAAGATGCATATATGGAAATCAAAAGAACCACGAATTATGAATGGTGAATTGCAGGTTCCATTATTAGAAGAGGATTTTACAAAAGATGATGAAAATCTGATTCAAATGCTTGATCTTATGTATCCAATATCAATGATCAAAGAATCTAGCATATTAGCCATTAATGATCATTATTTTGTGTTAAAAAAGACAGATATTCCGAAATTGACAGAAATGCATTACGATGTTTTAGATACTCTAACAGATACAGAAGAATTGATAAATCCAGTGTATGTAGAAATTGATGAAGAGGGGAGACTTGTCATTGATTAATTCAAAAGATGTTATAAGAATGAAAATACCATATCCGTCTATTCATAGCGGCTTAGCCGTAAAATCTCATATGTATATATGCAAAACAGCTGCTTCGCCATTGCATGAATTTGTTAAGTGCCAGACATTAAAACCAAAAATGATAGGATCCAAACTAACAAAACACTATTGTGATGAATTTCCAAATTCATCTAGAAATCCTTTTCAACACGCTACCAGAATTGATTGTGATAAACTTTTTATAACGAACGGAGTTCAATATCATAGCAAAATGAGAACAAATAAAAGACCTAATGTGTCGCAAAGTTTGTTTTCTGACGTGCTTTCAGAATTAGCTAAAGATGGATATATAAAAAAACATCTTGATGAACAAAAGTTGCAAGAATTAAATCCATTGATCTCAAAAATTGAGGTGTAAAATTAATTCAGTAAGCACTTCAGTAGATGACTCAAAATAACTTCTTATTAAAAAATGAGAAGTATCAAAAAAAAGTAATTCTTTGGAGTTGCTTTCTTTTTTATAAAAAAGGAGAAATATTTATATTCTGATCGCAAGACTCCTGAAAATGAAGCAGAATTGTGCAATGATAAGATCAAAGATCATACAGATTGCCAGGAACGCGGAGAAGACTATCTGTTCTTAATGAAAGATAAAGAACATGAGTTTTTCATTGGATTGCGGACGATTCTTTCTTGTCTTGCGATTGCTGAAAAAGAAGAAGCAGTCCCAAGATTACCGTATGAATGGTGGCAGAAGATCACTGGGAGATATTAAGGAAGTTAACGAAGGGGAGTGAATATGATGAGGAATAATATTTTTTTTCAAAATGATAAAAAAACATTCTATTATGACTATATTTTTTTTGAAGCAGCTAGACCAATTTTCTTTTCTTGTATAGATGAATCTGACCAATTATTTATTGTTACCTTATGTGATGATAGAAGAGAACTTCGTTAGATAGTTGCAAAAACTTCTCGAAAGCAGTTATTAGATATTATGAAAGATAAAGTAACAATGTATGATGTTTATTTAAATTCAAATGAATATTATATCATTGTAGAAAAAAATGGAGTTACAAGATGTAATCCATGTAACAAAGAATCAGTAGACACACTTGATTTTCCAACAAAAGGAGAATATTATGAAGCTGATGAAGAAGAAATTGCAAAATATATTCCCATATGTTAAAATATAAGTGCAAGTTAAATTAAGATTTCCAAAGAGAAAAAAAGATTTTTTGCTGACATTGTACAAATACCATTTGGTGTCTGTTTGCAGTATGCGATGGATAGCTTGCCGTTCGTATAATAATATCAGTAAAATCGAAATAAAATACCAGAAAATTAATTTTGTCCTCTAATCCAACTTTGGATTAGAGGCTTTTTTATGTTTTTTCGAAAAATGTAGTAGTTTGTATTGTAAACTACTACACACTGTGTTATAATAAAAGCATGAAGAGAGAATATAAGACAAATAAAACAACAACGTCACTGATCAAGTATCATTTCGTTTTTTGTTCTAAGTACCGAAGAAAGATCTTTCTAATCCCCGGTGTCGAAAAACGAATGAAAGAATTGACAAAGGAACAGTGTGAAAAGGATCAGATTGAGATCCTTGATATGCAATGTGATGTGGATCATGTATATTTATATGTAAGAGCATATCCACAGACAACAATAACAAGGATCATGGGGAGCATCAGAGAGTATTCATCGAAAATCTTAAGAAAGGAGTTTAAGGAACTATCAAAGATGAACGCTCTTTGGACAAGGGCATATCTGGTCAGCACAGAACCTTATGTTGATGAAGAAACGATCCAGTGGTATGTAAAGCAACAAAAAACAAGGGGGTAAAATAATTGGAGGTAGATTATTATGAGTAAAGTAAAAAAAGGAAAACGAGTGGCAGCAGCTGCGATGGCTGTTGCATTATCTATGGCTACGGTAACGACTGGTGTGTTACCGAACACAACGGTTCATGTACATGCAGAAGAAGATGGAAGTGTATATAAAAAGATTGCTGATTCAAGCGTAGATGGATTCTATTACGAGCAAAATGTATGGGGATATATACAATGTACAACAGACAAAACATTGGAATATTCTTCTTATGATGAAATGATAAAAAAACTTTCAGCAATTACAAAAAAAATCGTTCAGGAAAATGCTTATGATCGGTATAGTTTTAGTTTTCCTATAAAGATCAGTTCTGCTGCAAAGGATGAAAGATTTGAAAATGATCAAGTTAATAAAGATTTGGAGAATGAAGTATATAAAGAAGAAACAGGAGATCCAAAAGGCGGACATACAATGGCTTCTATGGGTGGTGGATTAACTAATATTTATGATATAACCTATTCAGAGTCTGAAAAAGCATATATAGGTGAAGTCACTGGAAGTGGCGGATATGGTTCCAAAAAAGAGCGATATGATCAAGCCGTTAAGAAGCTGAATGAAATTATTAAAAATCTGAATTTAGATGGAAAATCTGATTATGAAAAATTTAAAGCGGTCACAAACTGGATTGTTTCAAATGTGCGATATGATGAAGATAACGAAACAGAATACCAACACGATTTAACTGGAGCCGTTTTAGAAGGATTGGCAGTTTGTGATGGGTATGCAGGGACTTTTTATTATATGGCAAATGCTGTAGGTTTAAATGCTTTGTTTGAAGATGGCATAACAAACAGTAATAGAATTCGACATGCATGGAATCTGGTTGAAATAGATGGTACTTACTACTATGCAGATCCTACAAATGCTTATTTTAAAAAGGATGGAGAACCTGGGAAAGAACTGCTGCCGGGTCAAAAATATTTATTCAGTCTTTATACTCCAGATGATACTACAATTGAGAATACTTACAAAAATATATCACAGGATGACTACTTGAAAGAACATTCTGTATGTAAAGGAAAACATGAACTTGGCACTGCCGAAAAAAGCAAGGGAGCAACATGCACAACGGCAGGATATACAAGTCATAAATGTACTGTACCAGGATGTAACTATGAAGAATATGAATGGATTGAACCGTTAGGACATGAATGGAGTAAGGAAGGGACTGTAACACAGGAACAATCCTGCGAAAATCCTGAAATTACAACATATAAATGTGAGAGAACAGATATATGGCCAGCATGTAAGGCAACAAAACAGGTAGAAACCAAACCCGCACTTGGTCATACATGGGATGAAGGGAAGATTACAAAAGAAGCTACCTGTTCCGAAACAGGAGTTAAGACTTATACCTGTAGTCGCTGCGGTGGAACAAAGACCGAAGAGATCCCAAAAACAAAACATGACTATGAAGAGCATGTAGTAAAAGCTCCTACTTGCACAGAAAAAGGTATCAGCTACTACGTATGTAAAAACTGTGGACTTACAACATCCAGACGACAGACACCTGCGACTGGTCATATCCACACAGAAGTACGGAATCAAAAGGATGCAACATATAAGGAAGATGGGTACACCGGAGACACTTACTGTAAAGATTGTGGCAAGAAACTGGAAACAGGAACTGTGATCCCAAAACTTGTGGAAAAAGAACATGATTACGGCGAATGGGTTCTTGATCAGGCTCCAACGTGCAAAAAATACGGAGCAAGACACAGAATCTGCAAGAACTGCGGAGATCGAGAGGTCGATGTGCTTGACAAAGTCGATCATTCATGGGCACTTGTCTCAACAACACCTGCTACATGCACCATTGGAGAAATCCAACATTATAAGTGCAGCGTTTGTGGAGAAACAAAAGATGTGACATTAAGTAATCCATTAGGAGAGCATTCCTGGGATGAAGGAAAGGTAACCAAAAAAGCTACCTGTACGGAAGATGGAGAAAAGACTTATACCTGTACTGTCTGCAATACGACAAAAACGGAAGTCATTCCAGCAACAGGACATCAGCACAAAGAAGTAAGAAACGCAAAGAAAGCTACCTGTACCGAAGATGGCTATACAGGAGATACTTACTGCAAGGACTGCGGAGAAAAGCTAGAAGCAGGTTCTGTGATCAAAAAGCTTGGTCACACATGGGATAACGGAGTGATTACAAAAGAAGCTACAGAAACAGAAGAGGGTATCAAAACTTATACCTGTAAGACATGTGGTGAAACAAAAACAGAAAAGATTCCAGTTGCATCCCACCATTGGGATCAGGGAACGATCACAAAGAAAGCAACTTGTACAGAAAATGGAGAGAAAACGTATCATTGTACCGATGAAGGATGTGATAAAACATGGATCGAAACGATTCCTGCCACTGGACATCAGCATACAGAACTCAGAGATAAAAAAACAGCCACATGCGGAGAAGATGGCTACAGTGGAGATCTTTATTGTAAAGATTGTGGTCAGCTGATCAGTAAAGGAGCAGTAGTGAAAGCCACTGGACATTCTTGGGATAGTGGAAAAGTAACCGAAGCTGCGACCTGTAAGAAAGAAGGAACAAAGACCTATACTTGTAAGAACTGTGGAGAGACAAAGACAGAATCCATTCCAAAAACAGAACATCAGTGGGATAACGGTAAAGTGACAAAAGAAGCTACCTGCAAAGAAGAAGGAAGCAAAACCTATACCTGCAGCATTTGTGGTGACACGAAAACAGAAGCAATTCCAAAGAAAGACCACACATGGGATGAAGGAAAGGTAACCAAAAAAGCAACCTGCACCGAAGATGGTTTAAAAGTCTACACATGTAGGGTTTGTGCTGAAACCAAAGAAGAAGTGTTAAAGGCAACAGGGCATCAGCATACAGAACTCCGCAATGAAAAGAAAGCGACCTGTACGGAAGAAGGTTACACAGGAGATACTTACTGTACCGACTGCGGCGAGCTGATCAAAAAAGGTTCTGTGACAGAAAAAGCCAATCATAACTGGCAGTTAACAAAAGAAGAAAAGGCTACTTGTGAAAAAGATGGTTCTAAGACATACACTTGTGCAGATTGCAAAGAAACAAAGACAGAAACGATTCCTACCACTGGACACAAGTTTGGTGATTGGCAGACCGTAACAACACAAAGCGTCTTTACTGGCGGGGTACAGAAACGAATTTGTAGTATCTGTGGAAAAGAAGAAACCAGAAATGTGGGCAATCAGCTGAAAGCTACGATCAAAACCAATGCATCATCCTTAAAGCTGAAACGCAAACAGGCAACAAAGAAATTTGTGGTAAGTGGACTTGCAGCGGGAGATTCTGTAAAATCTTGGACAAGCAGCAATCAGAAGATTGTAAAAGTTTTCGGAAGTAGAAACGGAGCGTGTACGATCAAAGCAGGAAATAAGACTGGAAAAGCTAAGATCACGATTACACTGGCATCAGGACTGAAAAAGACGATCAATGTAACCGTTCAGAAAAATGCGGTTGCTTGTACATCCATTAAAAATGTACCAAAGAAGCTGATATTAAACAGAAAGAAATCTTATCAGCTAAGACCAGTGATCAATCCGATTACATGTACTTCTAAGGCTAAATATAAGACTTCTAACAAAAAGATCGTAAAAGTGACATCAAGAGGAAAAATCACAGCTGTAAAGAAAGGGAAAGCAAAGATCACAGTTATGGTAGGCAAAAAGAAATTTGTATGCACTGTAACAATCAAATAAGGACTATTTGCCGAGTAGTTCACGAAAATAGAGCACCAGAGATATCCACAGTCAATTTGACTGTGGATATCCAACAAAGGAGAATAATTTTTATGAAAACAATAAAGTACCTCACAGTATTTTGCATGATGATATGTATGATCATGCAATTAAATATAAATGTTTCAGCAAATGAAAATAATATATGTTATGTCGCTCACAGAGGATATACAAAATATGCACCAGAGAATTCAATTCCTGCATTCGAAGCCGCAGGAAAAGAAGGTTTTCAAGCAGTGGAGTGTGATATCCATGAAACTGCCAAGGATAAAAAGGGGAAACGTAGATTTGTGATCATGCACGATCAAACATTAAATCGTATGTGTGGATTATATGGAAAAAATGTATATCAAAAGAAATTAACATATCAAAAGATTCGAAACAAATATTATATCAAAACAGGAAACAATATTGAATCATATATGTACTATCCATTATATTGATCAAAATTTCGTGTTATGGAAATCCGCCTGTTTATATGATATTGTCATATGCAATCCTCCATATATGAAAATAAGAAAAGATTCTATCGAAGCAACGGCAATGAAGGCATATGTATATGGACAGCCTAACCTATATGGACTGTTTATGGCAAAAGCAATAGAATTATTGCGTGATAATGGACAGTACGTTTTTATTACTCCCCGTTCGTGGACTTCTGGGAAATATTTTACGAAAGTACGGAACTTCTTACAAAAAGAATTAAATATAAAAGAAATCGACCTTTTTTCAAGCCGTAATGAAGTTTTTCAGGGAGAGAAAGTTCTTCAGGAGACAATGATCTTGTATGGAGAAAAAGGACAGATTCAAAATGAGAAAATTAAAATTAATATTCTTAAAGATGGAACTCTGCAGTTTCCTGCCGATACTCAAAAAGCACAATATATTAGTGCGGATGAAGAATCCTTGTTGATCCCAAAGCAAAATACTATTTTAGTTCGTCGGTTGAGTATGAAAGAAGATTTAAAACGTATTCAGGCTTGCAAATATTTTGCAGATGAAAATACAGACTTAAATACAGAATTTATGACTGTTGAAAATCATGTAAATTATCTAACACGTAAAGATGGTACGGAAATGACCAGAAATGAAATAGACCAACTGTTTGATATTTTAATGTCAGATATGTATGAACGTTATATCCGATTGATCAACGGAAGTACACAGATAAATGCGGAAGAACTTAATAAATTACCATTACAGAGGATTGAACGGTCAATTAACTCATGACTAAAGTCACGAGCTTGCAAAAGTTTTGTGAATTAGTTAGCGCGTTAATGAGCAGAAACAAAATGTCGGCGATCTTCTTTGGGAAGTGGACACTCTGGGATTCTCTAGTCCCAGACCATGTCAAGCTGACACCAAGTTTAAGAAGACCAAAATCTTGTCATGTACAGGCTTACCACCGAAGCGGGGATCCCGTTGATCCCTGAGAGACTACATGACACCAAAAAAAGAAAGGAGACATCGAGGATGTCTGAATATATTTATGTCATAGGCATGGATGGAGATCCACAGATGCCGACCAAACGAAAGAGACATGTCGAACAACTGTTACAGACAGGAAGAGCACGCGTCTTCCGACAGGTCCCTTTTACAATACAGTTAACTTATAAAAACGAACCAGTCTTGCAGCCAGTTACGATTGCAGAGGATCCCGGACGTTCTAATGTCGGGATGGCAGTGGTCTCTCTGAGATTGGTGGATATATGAGAAATCAGATCCTCAAAATTATTTTAAGGAGGTAAAAGAAAATGAGTAATTTATATTTCGATAATGTAGTACAAGTTGGCCAATTATATTTAGAATATGTTTTTTTTGAATTTGAAAGCGAGCCAATACTATTTACATGTCACGATCAATTAAATCAAACATATCTTTGTTTATGTTCAGATATTCGATATGGCCAAAAATGGATAATTACTAAGTGTAACACGAAAATATTAAGAGCTTTAATTACTGCGGAAATTGATATTGTAACTGCCTTTTTAAAACAGCAAAAAGCAATCGTTGTAGTTATGGATATGAATGGAGAGGAAGAAAGTTATGAAATAAATACTAAGGAAATTAATCCTTTAGATTTACCTAAACCTGGAACTTTTATTAGATGTAATAAGGCAAAAGCTCAAAATTATTTATTGCAGAAAGAAGCTTGGAGAAAGAAAAGATAAAGCAGCTTATGAGATGCACAGTTTTCCGGGCTTCGTATCAAACGAGGTCTGTATCGTTGTGCAGATGGAACGATCCTGAATGCTGACTGTCATGCAGCAGCGAACATCATGAGAAAAGCAGTTCCGGATATTTGGGATCGAACAACAGACTTTTCTTTTCTGGCAAGTCCAAAAGTGTATGGATTCCACGAACTGAACCCTAAAAGTATTCCCGTCAAAGGGATAGCGGCATAAGTGAATATGCCCTGATCGGTACGAACAGCCAGAATCTTCTGGTCAGAGATGAGTAATTGTTACGACTGTCAGAAGCCTCTTCCATAGGAACTACTGTACCGCATGGGAGAGGTAATTCACGATCAGAATCTAGAGAAGCTTGATAAAGAATTTTGGAAACATTATAATGAAGAAA